>Ga0164242_10000014_pt1 | contig 213876 bp, 183 predicted proteins | sample OricomgcompostMG_FD_108783 | JGI IMG/M metagenome (GOLD analysis project Ga0164242, IMG submission 108783) | Miracle-Growth compost microbial communities from Emeryville, California, USA - Original compost - Miracle growth compost (MG) ...
GAAGGCAGGCGCGAGGCGCCGTCTAAGGGGCGCGGGGCTGTGTCATGTGCGGCTCCGCCGCGTGGGCGCGACCGGCCGGCCGTCCCGAAGGCAGGCGCGAGGCGCCGTCTAAGGGGCGCGGGGAACTGCGCGACCAGCCCGCTACCACCCGCAGTCGCCCGGACCGTAGTCGCTGATACCCCGTAGGCGCCCCCGCAGCGCCGCTTAGGCGAGGCCCCGGCGGGCCACCGCCGGAGCGCGGGTGCCGGCGATGGAGGCGACCATGTCGAGGACCTGGCGGGTCTCGGCGACCTGGTGCACGCGGTAGATCCGGGCGCCCAGCCACGCCGAGACGGCCGTCGTCGCCAGCGTGCCGAGCAGCCGCTCGTTCACCGGCTTGTCCAGCGTCTCGCCGACGAAGTCCTTGTTGGAGAGCGAGACCAGCACCGGCCAGCCGGTCGCCGTCATCTCCGGCAGCCGCCGGGTCGCCTCCAGCGAGTGCCGGGTGTTCTTGCCGAAGTCGTGCCCCGGGTCGATGACGATCGACTCGCGCGGGACGCCCAGCCGCGCCGCGCGGTCGGCGAGCCGCGTGGTGGTGCGCAGGATGTCCTCGACCACGTCCCGGTAGCCCACCCGGTGCGGGCGGGTGCGCGGCTCCGCGCCGCCGGCATGCGTGCACACCAGCCCGACCCTGTGCTTCGCCGCGACCTCGGCCAGCCGCGGGTCCACCCCGCCCCAGGCGTCGTTGAGCAGGTCCGCGCCGACCTCGCAGACCGCCTCGCCGACCTCCGCCCGCCAGGTGTCCACGGACAGCACCACGTCCGGGTGGCGGCGGCGCAGCTCGGCGATGAACGGGACCGTGCGGCGCAGCTCCTCCTCGACCGTGACCTCCTCGCCGGGGCCGGCCTTCACCCCCCCGATGTCGAGGATCCCGGCGCCCTCGGCGACCGCCTTGTCGGCGGCGGCCAGCGCGGCGTCGTCGGCGAAGGTCGCGCCCTTGTCGAAGAACGAGTCCGGGGTCCGGTTCACGATGGCCATGATCACGAGCTCGTCGTCTCCGAACTCCCGCGGACCGAGCTTCAGGGGCACGGCGTCCTCCTCGTAACGGTTGGGTACTGCGTGGGCGGCCGGGTGCTGCGTGGCGACGGGGTCACGTGTGACGGATCCGGTCGCGCGTGACCGCCGGGCGCTGTGAATGCCTCTGGTGTGCGTCCACAGCCCAAGCGTCCATCATGGACCCCGGCCGTACGCCATGATGGGGGCGGTCGGTGCCGTCCCGGCACGTCGAGGCGCCGGCCGCGCGACCTCGACCGGCAAGCGAAGGAGCCGTCCGTTGTTCTGGTTCATCCTCGTCGTCATGGTGGTGGTGCTCGGCGCCGCCGCGCTGATCGCGTTGGGCGCGGGGAACTCCATGCCGGAGGCCGAGCCGGACCGCGTGGTCCCGGCGCTGCCGGAGGAGCGCCCGCTCAACCGCGCCGACCTGGACGAACTCCGGCTGCCGATGGCCCTGCGCGGCTACCGGATGTCCGAGGTCGACGAGGTCCTGGACCGCCTCGGCGCGGAGATCCACGAGCGCGACGGCCGGATCGCCGCGCTGGAACTCGAACTCGCCGGCGCGCGTGCGGGCCACGGCTCCTGGGCGCAGGGCGCCTCCGCCTCCGGCTCCGCGCCTTCCGGCGGTGGGCCGTCCGGCTCCGGGCCGTCCGGCTCTGGGCCGTCGGCTGCTCCCGGGGAAGCCGCTGAGGCCGACGACGCCGCTGCCGAGGTCTCCGACGCCCGCGAGGCCGGTGCCGCCCCGGGCGAGTCCGCGTGACCGCCGCCGGAGGGGCGATCCCGGGCGACGACGGGCGGCTGCGCTGCCCCTGGGGCCTGTCCGACCCCGACTACCGGGAGTACCACGACAGCGAGTGGGGCCGCCCGGTGCACGGCGACGACGCCCTCTTCGAGCGGATCTGCCTGGAGGCGTTCCAGTCGGGGCTGTCCTGGCTGACGATCCTGCGCCGCCGCGAGGGCTTCCGGCGCGCGTTCGACGGCTTCTCGATCGAGAAGGTGGCCCGCTTCACCGAGCAGGACGCGGCCCGGCTGCTCGCCGACCCGGGAATCATCCGCAACCGGGCGAAGATCGCCGCGGCGATCTCCAACGCCCGCGCGGCACTCGAACTCTCCACTGGACTGGACGAGTTGATCTGGTCCTTCGCTCCCGACCCGGCGACCCGGCCGGCGCCGGTCACCCTCGCCGACGTCCCCGCGGTCACGCCCGAGTCGACCGCGCTCGCCAAGGCGCTCAAACGCGAGGGCTTCCGCTTCGTCGGCCCGACCACCGCCCACGCCCTCATGCAGGCCTGCGGCCTCGTCAACGACCACCTGGCCGACTGCGTCGCGCGCTGAGGCGCGGCGTAGCCGCCGACCGCGCGCGCCGCGCTGCCCTGCGCTGCGCGCGGCTGGTTTTCACGCCCCCGCGCTGCGCGCGGTCGGCTACTGGGCGTCAGGTGCGGGTGTGGGCCGGGTGCGGGTGGGTGCGTGGTTGGTCGCGCAGTTCCCCGCGCCCCTGGATGGTGCAACTCGCCGGCGCCCGGGGGCTTTCCGCCTGTTCGGCGTGCGGTCGGCTACTGGGCTTCAGGTGTGGGCGCCGGCCGGGTGCGGGTGGGTGCGTGGTTGGTCGCGCAGTTCCCCGCGCCCCTGGGCGCGCTGCGCGCGGCCCTCAGCGCCGAAACACCGGCCGGGTGCGGCCTCGCGCGTGGCATGGCCCCGAGCCGTCGGAAAGTCGACCGGTCCTCGGCGAGTTGCACCACCCGGGGGCGCGGGGAACTGCGCGAGGAACCCACTGCCTCCCGCAGCCGCCCGCCCCGCGACCCGCCGAAGCCCGGTAGGCGGAAGAGGAACGCGGGCTGCGGCTCCGCCGTGTGGTCCGACCGGCCACGGGCCGACCCGCGGCCGCCGGGCTCGGGGTTGACACGGGGTCGCCGCGGCCCGCGCGCCGCGCTTCGCGCGGACCGCGCGAAGCGCGTCAGCGGCCGGTGAAGTCGGGGCGGCGCTTCTCCAGGAACGCGCGGACCGCGATCGCGTGGTCCTCCGCCGCGCCCGCGCGGGTCTGGAGCTCGTCTTCCTTCGCCAGCGTCTCGACCAGCCCGTGTCCCGCGCCGAACGCCAGCGACTCCTTGATCGCGCCGAACGCCACGGTCGGCCCCGCCGCCAGTTCGGTCGCGAACGCCCGCGCCGTGTCGGCGAGTTCGGCCGCCGGCAGGACCCGGTGCACCAGGCCCATCTCCAGTGCCTCCGCGGCCTTCACCGTACGCGGAACCATCAGCAGGTCGGTCGCCCGGGCGTGCCCGACCAGCCGGGGCAGCGTCCAGGAGACCCCGGAGTCCGCGGTCAGCGCGACGCCCGCGAAGGAGGTGTTGAACCCCGCCGTCTCCGACGCGAAGCGGAAGTCGCAGGCCCAGGCCAGCCCGGCGCCCGCGCCGGCCGCGACTCCGTTCACCGCCGCGACCACCGGCTTGGGCATTGTCGCGAGCGCGGTGACCAGCGGGTTGTAGTGTTCGGCGACGGTCCCCAGCGCGGGCGGGCCGCCCCGCTCGGCCTCCTGCAACGCGGCGACGTGCTCCTTCAGGTCCTGCCCGACGCAGAAGGCGCGGTCGCCGGCCCCGGTGAGCAGGACCGCACGGACGGCGGGGTCCTCCGCCGCGGCCCGCGCGGCGTCACGGAGGGCCGCCTTGGTGCGGGTGTCGAGGGCGTTCATCGCCTCGGGCCGGTTGATGACGAGCGTGGCGACGCCGTCGGTGATCTCGTACAGCACGGTGTCCGACATGGACTCAGCATGGCGGAGCGCCGCGACGGCGGGCGGTGTGATCTGGGACACGTTCCACGGGTGTCGCCGCGGCCCACCCGGATGGACCGGTTCCGGCCGCGGCGAGGCCGGCGCGGCGGGGGAGTTCCGGCCGCCTCGCGACGGTCCGCCCCGGTGGGGGCGGAGGGGGATCCGCCACGACTGCCAACGATTCTGAGGCCGGCTCGGGAGCGGCACGTCGGCGGCCGTGCGCGGGGGCGGGGACGGCCGGGCGCGGCGGCGCGGGGGCGCTCCCGCGAGGCCCGCGCGGCGCCTCCGCGGGAGCGGGAGAAGGTGCTCCGGGGACAGGGGAGAAAGGTGTTGTTGGTCATCGGGTGGCTGAATGCGGGATAATGGCACCCGATCAATGCGTTCGATATCCGCCGGGCGACGGGTGGCGGGTACGCGTCCCAGCGTTGCAGGAAGGGGAACGAGCATGGCGGCCATGAAGCCGCGGACGGGTGACGGCCCGCTCGAGGTGACCAAGGAGGGGCGGGGCATCGTCATGCGCGTGCCGCTCGAGGGCGGTGGGCGGCTCGTGGTCGAGCTCACCCCGGACGAGGCGGATGCGCTCGGCGAGGCGTTGAAGAAGGCATGCGGCTGAGTTCCCCGGCCGAAGCCTCCTGACCGCGGCCGCCCCGGAGCCCACGCTCCGCGGCGGCCGCGAAGTGTTTCGCCCGCCGGGCATCAGCGGACTGCGGTCCGGCGGCTGCGGGAGGCAGGGGGTCACCCGCGCAGTTCCCCGCGCCCCTTCGGGCGCGACCAGCCGCCCCTGGGGACAGGCGCGTAGCGCCGCGCAAGGGGCGCGGGGCTGTGACATATGCGGCTCCGCCGCGTGGGCGCGACCAGCCAGCCACCTCCCGCACCCGCGCGCAGGCAGTCCGCTGATGCCCGGGTAGGCGCCCCCAGCGTGGGGCGGGGGCGTGGGCGCGAACCCCGCCCCCGTGACCCGCTTCGCGCTACGCGCGCACAGCGCAGAGCAGCCCGTCCCCCACCGGCAGCAGCGCCGGCCGCAGCTCCGTCCGCTCCCGCAGTTCGTTGAGCACGGTCCGAAGGATCGGTTCTGCAACATCCCCCGCCCCGCCCAGGCAGACCACGCCGCCCGGCCGCAGCAGCCGCAGCGCCTCGCCCAGGTAGGCGACCGCCTGCTCCGCGTCGCCGTCGCAGAAGACCAGGTCGTACTGGCCGTCGGCGAGTCGCGGCAGCACCTCCAGGGCGAAGCCGGGGATCATCCGCGCCCGGTTGGCCGCGAAGCCGGCCGCCGCGAAGGCCTCGCGGGCCTGCCGCTGCAGGTCCGGCTCGACGTCCACCGTCGTCAGCACCCCGTCCGGCCGCATCCCGCGCAGCAGGTAGATGCCGGACACGCCCGTGCCGGTGCCGATCTCGGCGACCGCCTTCGCGCCGAGCGCGGCGCAGAGCAGGCGCAGCGCCGCTCCCGTGCCCGGTGAGACCGCCTGGGTGCCGGCGTGCTCGGCGAGCGCGCGGGCCTGCAGCAGGACCTCGTCCTCCAGGACGAACGCGTCCGCGACGGCGACCGCGTCGGGGTCGGCGGAGTCCGCGGCGTACCCGCCGCGGCGGTCGCCTCCGCGCCGGTCCCGATAGCCGCTGATCGCTTCCTCCCGCATCCACGCGCCGATGGATCAGCCAAAGGCTAATGGCTGGATCGGGAACCCACCGGCCCGGCGGGCCGTTGAGCCGGTGCGGACCTCGCGGAGGCGGCCCGCGAGGGCCGGCGCCCGGGGTGCCGGTCGCGCGGTCCGGGCCCTCTTGGTCCCGACTTATCCGGTGCATACGGGCGAGGCGGATATGGTAGTGGCCCTGCTTGGCAGAAGAGCCGATCAAGGAGGTGTGGCTGAGGTCGGCACCTCGACGCGGCGTCACTTCCGCGATCGAGTACCGCTCCGTATGCCGATGCCCGTGAGCGAGTCGCAGAGCGAGTCCGCGCAGCAGCTTCCCGAGCCGTCCGATTCCACGCCCGCCGTCGTCCAGGGCGGCTCGGGCGCCCCGGTCGCCGGGCCTGCCGCCGCGCCGGAGTGCGCCCCGGCCGGCCCTGATCCGGAGGCCGCCTCCGCCCGCCCGACCGCCACCTTCGACCAGGACCCGGCCGGCTGGACCCCTCCCAGCTGGGAGGAGATCGTCCGCACGCACAGCGCCCGGGTCTACCGGCTCGCCTACCGCCTGACGGGCAATCAGCACGACGCGGAGGACCTGACGCAGGAGGTGTTCGTCCGCGTCTTCCGCTCGCTGTCCACCTACACCCCCGGCACCTTCGAGGGCTGGCTCCACCGCATCACCACCAACCTCTTCCTCGACATGGTGCGGCGGCGCCAGCGGATCCGCTTCGACGCCCTCGCCGACGACGCCGCCGAGCGGCTGGCGAGCCGCGAGCCCTCGCCCGCCCAGCACTTCCACGACAGCCATTTCGACGCCGACGTCCAGCGCGCGCTGGACACGCTCGCGCCGGAGTTCCGCGCCGCGGTCGTGCTCTGCGACATCGAGGGCCTGTCCTACGAGGAGATCGCCGCGACGCTCGGCGTGAAGCTCGGCACGGTCCGCAGCCGGATCCACCGGGGCCGCGCCCACCTGCGTGCCGCGCTCAAGCACCGCGCCCCGGGCCTGGTCGAGGGCCGGGATCGGCGCGGCGGCGCGGCGGAGGAGGAGCGCGCCGAGTCCGGCGCCGTCGAGTCGGGCGAGGCGCCCGCCGCGGAGTCCGGCGCGGCCGCGGCGCCCGGCGCGGCGGAGGTGGTGGCCGTGGTCGCGTCGCCCGCCGGCCGGTCCGCGGGGAGCGGGAGGCGGTCGCGGTGAGCGGACGAGCCCAGGCTCACGCCGCGGAGCGCGCGCTGGGTGGGGCGGAGATCATCCCGCTGCGTCCCGTCGGCCCGCTGGATCCGGTCGAACCGGCCCCCGTGCCCGAGGAACACCACCTCGGTGACCGTCTCGCCGCCTTCATCGACGGCGAGCTGGACCACGAGTCCCGCGACCGGGTCCAGGCCCACCTGGCCACCTGCCCCGACTGCCTTGAGGAGGCCGACGAGCACCGCCGGCTGAAGGCGCTGCTGGGCGGCGGCGCGGCCCCGGCCCTCAGCCTGGCCTTCACCGACCGCCTGCTCGCGATCGCGTCCGGCGCGCCGGGCGAGCATGACGGCGGCGACGACGCGGACGGCGGGTCCGCGGGCCGGAGCGCGCGCCGCGGCGAGCGCTCCGAGCGCTCCGCGAACCGTCCCCCGCGCGAGCGCGGCAACCTCCGCGGCGTCGACCGCGGCGATCGCGGCGAGGGCGCGATACGGTCCCTGGCCGGCCGGAGCCCGGCGCGCACGCAGGACCAGGCGCGTGCCCGGAGCACGGCGGCGAGTGCGGGCGCGGGCGCGGGTACCGGCGGTGGCCTCGCCGGGGCCTTCGGCAGCGGCGGTCTCGGCCGCGGCAGCTTCGGCCGGTCTTCCCTGCTCGGCTCGGGCAGTCTGCTGGGTGCCGGCCGCTTCGGTTCCGGAGCCCTGGGCGCGGATCGTCCGCTGCGCGGGGTGGACCCGCGCGCCGAGCGGGACTCCGGCGCGGACCCGGCAGTCTCCGACCACGATGACGAGCCCCCGCTCGCCGCCGCGGCGAGCCCGGGCGACGCCGCGGGCGACGCCGCGGGCGGCGCGGGCGACGGACGCGGCGCGCACGGCGGCCCTGAGGGGCGTGCGGAGCGCTCCGCACGCCCGGCGTCCGGCCCGGCGGTCCAGCCCCCGCCCGCCTGGGGGCGCCGCTTCGCCTTCGTCGCGGCCGGGGCCTTCTCGGTGGCCGCGGTCGCGCTGAGCGGGGCGCTCTCCGGTGTGGGGGTCGGCCCGACGCCCACGCGGACCACCGTGGACGAGCCCTACGGCAACGTCAGCAACGTCAGCCCGGTCGCCGACACCCGCGGTGAGGTCCAGGCCGGCCTGCTCGGGCCGGGGCCCTCCGGTTCCGGTGTGCAGGGCGGTGCGAGCGCCCAGGCGTCCTACGGCGCGCCGACCGTGGTGGAGGCCCCGCTGCAGAGCCCGACGCCGCGCACGGCCCTCCCGGTCGGGGTCCCCCGCACGGCGGCCACCGGCGGGCGCTGATCCGGCCTCAGGCGCTGTGCCTGTGTCAGACGCTGTGCCTGCCTCGGACGCTGAGCGGTCGTCAGGGCGCTGAGCGGGCCGCCGGGCAACGCTGACCGGTCGTCAGGCGGCCTGGGCCCGAGGAGATTCGCGAGTTCACCGATGTCCCCACCCGGCGGCCGGCCGGCTGGTTGAATCGGCATTCCTGAGCTGAGCAGACGGAGTACCCGGCCGATGACACCGGACGACCTGCCGGCCGGCCCGCCGGACGAGCGCGTGGCCTCCGGTCCGGAGGCGGACACCCCTGCCGGGCCCGCCGTGCCCGCGTGCGGCGGCGTGCCCGTCCCGCGCCCGCCCGCGGACGGCGCGCGGAGCCCGGAACGGGCCGCCGCCGGCCGCCCCGCGACCGGCTGGAGCCGCCCGGACGGGCTCCCCGCCGCCGAGCCCCGGGCGTTCCGGGCTCCGCCCCTGGAGCCGCCCGGCCACGCGGATCGGCCCGCGGCCTCCTGGGACGCGCGTCCGTCCCCGGCCTCCGGACGAGGGGCGCGAGGTACCCGCCTGCGCGCCGCCCTGCGCCGCCGGGTTGGCTCGGCGGCCGGCGGCCTGCTGCTCGCGGTGGCGGCCGGGGCGGTGGGCGGCGGGGTGGGCGCCGCCCTGCAGTCGCACCGGCAGGGCGGCCGGATCACCCTGCGGCCCGCCGCCGCGCCGAGCCTCGACCGCGACTCGGACGGCCCCGCGCTGGCGGCCCAGGCGGCGCTGCCGGGAGTGGTCGCGGTCCGCACCGGGGCGGGCGGCAGCGGATCGGGGATCGTCCTCGACGGCGCCGGTCACATCCTCACCAACGCGCACCTGCTCGACGCTGCCCCCGCCGCGGGCTCCGGCGGCACCACCCGGGTCGCCGGCCCCGGACCGATCACCGTCGTCTTCTCCACCGGCCAGCAGCACGCCGCCCGGCTGGTCGGCGCCGATGCGGGCTCGGACCTCGCGGTGCTCCAGGTCTCCGGCGTGTCCGGGCTGCGGCCGCTCGCCCTGGGGGACTCCTCCGGCGTCCGGGTGGGGAACACCGTGCTGGCCATCGGGGCGCCGTTCGGGCTCCAGGGGACCGTCACCGAGGGGATCGTCAGCGCCCTGCACCGGCCGGTGGTGGCCGTGCTCCCGTCCGGCGGGGCCGGGGCCGGGGCCGGCGCCGGGGCCCGGGACGTCGCCCCGGCGCCGCCGGCCGCGTCCACGGTCTCCTATCTCGACGCCATCCAGACCGATGCGCCGATCAACCCCGGCAACTCCGGCGGTCCTCTGCTGGACGCGGCCGGGCGGGTGATCGGGATCACCACCGTGCTGCGCTCGGCCTCCGACGGCGGCGCAGGCAGCCTGCCGCTCTCCCCGTCCACGCAGTCCGGCAGCATCGGGCTGGCCTTCGCCGTCCCGATGGACCAGGCGGTGTGGGTGGCCGAGCAGCTGATCGACACCGGCCGTGCGGTGCACGCCGCGCTCGGCGCGACGCTGGACGTCTCCTACGTCGGCCCGGGCGCCCGGGTGGCGGGAGCGGCCGGCGCGGCGCGGGCGGCAGGGCTGGCGGCGGGGGACGTGGTGACCGCGCTGGACGGCCTGCCGGTGTCGGACGCCGACGACCTGGTCGCCTACGTCCGCGGCCGCCGCCCCGGCGACACCGTCACCCTCACCGTCCGGCGCGGCCCCACCCCCCAGCGAACCCTCCACCTCCGCATCCGCCTCACCTCCGCCACCGACTGACCCCGCCCCCCGCCGAACCCGCGCCGCGCACCGCCCGCGCTCGCACCCGCGCCGCGCGTCCGCGCCTGCGCCCGCGCCGCGCTCTGTCCGCGCCTGCGCCCGTGCCGCGCTCTGTCCGTGCCCGTGCCGCGCTCTGTCCGGGCCCGCACCCGCGCCGCGCGTCCGCGTCTGTGCCCGCGCCGCGCGTCCGCGCCTGCGCCCGCGCCGCGCACCGTCCGCCCCCGCGCCCGTGCCGGGTTCCGTTCGCGGCCGCGCCGCGCACCGTTCGCGGCCGCGGACGCGCGGCGCTCGGTCCGAGCTTGCGCCGGGCCGGGCCCTGCGCCGCCTTGTCGGGCCGCGCGCCGCACCCGGCCCGGTGTGTGCGGCGGCGCCGCGCTTGTCCGGGGCCGCGCGGCGAGCTCCGCCGCGGGGCCGCACCCGCCTTCCCTCCCACGGTCCTCGCCGCGCCTGGTGGGAGCCCGCGCCGGCCGCGTCGGGGGCTGTGCTCCGCCCTCTCCGTCACACCTCGTCGGCTGACGGGTCGTCGGGGGTGGGCGGGGGGAACGGGGTGGAGTAGTCGTGACAGAATCGGGCAAGGCGGGCGTCCGTTGGGGAGGGGTTGGCCGGTCCGTCATCGGCTGCGGGGTTCCGTAAGGCCGTTCGGCGATTACCCTGGTTCCACGAACCAGCCGTAGGGAGCTTCAGGTGTTCTTCGACATAGGCCCATTCGAGATGGTCGTCCTCGTGGTCCTTGCCGTAGTCATCTTCGGGCCCGAGAAGCTCCCCAAGGTCGTCACCGAGGTCATGCAGTTCATCCGCAAGGTGCGGGAGTTCTCCGACAACGCCAAGGCCGACATCCGCAAGGAGCTCGGCCCGGAGTTCCAGGACCTCGACCTCGACTTCAGCGACCTGACCCCGCGGGGCTTCGTGAAGAAGAACCTGCTGGACAACCCGCGGCTGGCCGGCAACGGCGAGCTCAAGGAGCTCCGCGAGCTGACGAAGGGCCTCGACCTCTCGGACATCCGCGAGGACGTGAAGACCCTGACCGCTCCGCCCGGCGCCGAGGGCGCGACCCGGGGCTCCGCGGGTGCCGCCGCGGCGGGCGCCGGCGCGGTCAACGGTTCGGCCGCCGCCACCTCCCGGCTGGAGGCCGGCGAGCAGCCCCCGTTCGACGCCGACGCGACCTGACCTCCGCGACCACTGATCCGGTCTAGCCGCCGCGACCCGATCGGACCCCGCCGCCGCGACCCGGTCGCGCCGGGTCGCCGCCGAACGGGCCGGGTGACCGGCGCGTGAGGACGGTGCGTCCTCGGCGGGCCGGGGGCTTCGCATATTCTGCTCTGCGCGACCGGGCGCCGCACGCATGATCATGATCGAGCGCGGGGTCCGGCCCGCTCGCCGCGCGCAGCGCGCGGCGGTCCTCGGGCACAGCAGAGGCGAGGAGGGCCGAAAAGGATGGATACGGCGAGCCGCATGACCGACGCAGCCACGGACGACCTGCTCGAACGGTATCTCGGTGCGGACTTCCCGTGGTACGGCCTGGACGAGGCGTGGACCGGACCGCGTAGCCTGATGCCGCTCGGCACGTCCGCCGACGGCGCGGTCGACTACGGCTCGATCGTCCACGGGGAACCGCCGGGCCCCCCGCGCCAGCCGCAGCCGCCGCTCCCGCACGAGACCGACGAGCAGCCCCGCTTCGCGGTGGTCGTCACCGTGGCCGAGCGCCCCGGCAGGCGGCTGGACGACGGCACCGGGGTGCTGGAGCCGACCTCCGTCTCCTCCGCGGCCTGGCTGGCCGGCTGCGGCCTGCTCGCGGTCACCTGGCCGGCCGGGCTGGACCGGGCGCTGCGGCAGGACTGGCTGGACCAGCAGACGGCGCTCGCCTGGGACCTGGCGGACGACCTGGAGGGCGAGCCGTGGTCCCCGCTCACGCTCCCGGTGAACGGCACCCCGCAGCCCTTCCGCTACCGCGAGTCGGAGTACGGCTGGGTGCTCGCGGGCGCGGCGCCCGGCGTCCACCTCGGCGCGTACGGGCGGGGGATCAGCGCCTACGGGCTCGGCTTCGCCGCCCTCCCCGACCTCGCGACGCTCATGTCGACGCCGGCGCCGGCGCAGGCGCCGACGTCCTGACCCACGCGTCCCTGACCCACGCGTCCCTCGGACACGCGTCCCGAGGCGCGCGTCCTGACACGACCGCGCCGCGGCCCGGGCTCGATGCCCGGGGCCGCGGCGCGGTCGTCGGTCTTTCGGCGCCCTCGGCGCCTCCGCGCCGGCGCTCAGAACTTGTTGCGGGGCGTCAGCCCCAGCGAGAGCCCGGAGAGCCCGCGCTGACGCCCGCCGAGCGTGCCCGCCACGGCGCGCAGCGCCGCACCCGCCGGTGAGTCCGGGTCGCTGAGCACGACCGGCTTGCCCTCGTCGCCGCCCTCGCGCAGCCGCACGTCGATCGGGATGTTGCCGAGCACCGGGACGGTGGCGCCGGTGGCGCGGGTGAGCGCCTCCGCGACGGTCTTTCCGCCGCCGGTCCCGAAGACGTCGACCATCTCGCCGCAGTGCGGGCAGGGCATGCCGGACATGTTCTCGATCACGCCGACGATCTTCTGGTGCGTCTGCAGCGCGATCGTCCCGGCCCGCTCGGCAACCTCGGCCGCCGCCTGCTGAGGCGTCGTCACCAGCAGGATCTCGGCGTTCGGCACGAGCTGGGCGACGGAGATCGCGATGTCGCCCGTCCCCGGCGGGAGGTCGAGCAGCAGGACGTCCAGGTCGCCCCAGTACACGTCGGCGAGGAACTGCTGCAGCGCGCGGTGCAGCATCGGCCCGCGCCACACCACCGGGGCGTTGCCCTGGGTGAACATGCCGATCGAGATGACCTTCACGCCGTGCGCCGACGGCGGCATGATCATGTCCTCGACCTGGGTCGGCCGGCCGTCCACGCCGAGCATGCGCGGCACGCTGTGCCCGTAGATGTCGGCGTCGACCACGGCGACCTTGAGGCCGTCGGCCGCCATCGCCGCGGCCAGGTTCACCGTGACGGAGGACTTGCCGACGCCGCCCTTGCCGGAGGCCACCGCGTAGACCCGGGTGAGCGAGCTGGGCTTGGCGAACGGGATCTCGCGCTCGGCGGCGCCGCCGCGCAGCATCTCGGACAGCTCGCGCCGCTGCTCCGCGCTCATCACGTCCAGCTCGACCGACACCGAGCTGATCCCGGGGACCCGGGAGACCGCGGTGGTCACGCGCTCGGTGATGGTCTCCCGCATGGGGCACCCGGAGACGGTCAGGTACACGCCGATCGCCGCGGCGCCGTCCTCCGCGATCGCGACCGACTTCACCATCCCCAGCTCGGTGATGGGGCGGTGGATCTCCGGGTCCTGGACGGTCGCCAGCGCCGCGCGCACGGACTCCTCGAGTGCCGTCGCCGCGCCGGTCCCGCCCTGTGTGTCAGAAGCCATGCCCCGATGGTACGGCGCGCCGCCGACCTGCCGGACCGCCGCCCGCAGCGGTGTTGGTCACGCGGCGCGCGGTGACCGGCGTCACGCCCGGTCCCCGGCCCGGGCCCGGCGCCGCCCGACGACCCGACGGGCCGGTCACTCCTCCTCGGGCGCGGCCCGGGCGGCGGCGGACTCGCCGTCCAGCAGCCCGGGCGCGCGGGCCTCCAGCTCCTTGAGCAGCGCCTGCAGCTCGGAGCGGAGGTAGTCGCGGGTCGCCACCTCGCCGAGCCCCTGGCGCAGCGCGGCGACCTCACGGACCAGGAACTCGGTGTCCGCGATGTTGCGTTCGCTGCGCTCGCGGTCCTGCTCCATGTTGACCCGGTCGCGGTCGTCCTGCCGGTTCTGCGCGAGCAGGATCAGCGGGGCCGCGTAGGAGGCCTGCAGGGACAGCGTCAGCGTGAGGAAGATGAACGGGTACTCGTCGAACCGCCAGGCCCGCGGCGCCGACACGTTCCACACCACCCAGACGATGATGACGACCGTCATCCAGACGATGAACCGGCCGGTGCCGAGGAAGCGGGCGATCCGCTCGGAGAGCTGGCCGAAGGCGTCCGGGTCCCAGCGCGGCATCGCCGCGATCCGGCGGCGCGCCTGCGGCTGGTCCAGTCGGCTGCGCCGCTCGCGCGCGGGGACGGCGGAGGCGGCGGCGGGACGCGCAGCGGCGGCGGGACGCGCTGCGGCGGCCTGGCGCCGGCCCGCGCCGGGGCGACGGCCGGGCCGGGGGAGCGCGCGCGTGCCGGAGTGCGGCCGCTTCGAGGGCTGCACCTGCTTCCCCTGCCTCCCCTCCGGCCCGCGCGCGCCCTGCTGCCCGCGGCCGCCCTTCTGCCCGTGGCCGCCCTTCTGCCCGTGGTCGCCGTCGCGCTCAGCCGCGGCCATCGCCCGTCCCCTCCCGCTGCTGCTCCCGGTCCCGCCCCCGTGCGTCCTCGGTCTCCCCGGCCTCCCCGAGGTTCTCGGGGGCCTCGGAGTCCTCGGCCTCCTGCGCCGCCGCGTCGCGCCAGTCGCGCGGCAGCAGGTGGTCGAGCACGTCGTCCACGGTCACCACGCCGAGCAGGTGGTCCAGGTCGTCCACCACCGGCGCGGCCACCAGGTTGTAGGTGGCGAGGTAGCTGGTGACCTGGGTGAGTTCGGTCTCCGGCCCGACCGGGTCGAGGTCGTCGTCGACGATCGCGCCGACCAGCGTGTAGGGCGGCTCGCGCAGCAGCCGCTGGAAGTGCACCGTGCCGAGGTACATCCCGGTCGGCGTCTCCAGCGGCGGACGGCACACGTACACCTGTGCGGCCAGCGCGGTCTTCACGTCCCGCACCCGCACCCGGGCCAGCGCCTCGGCCACGCTGGCGTCCGGGCTCAGCACGATCGGCTCGCTGGTCATCAGGCCGCCGGCGGTGTTCTCGTCGTAGGAGAGCAGGCGCCGGACCGGCTCGGCCTCCTGCGGCTGCATCAGCTGGAGCAGCCGCTCGGCCTCCTCCGCCGGCAGCTCGGAGAGCAGGTCGGCGGCGTCGTCGGGGTCCATGGTCTCCAGGACGTCGGCGGCCCGCTCGTCCTGCAGTTCGCCGAGGATCTCGACCTGGTGCTCCTCGGGCAGCTCCTCCAGCACGTCGGCCAGCCGCTCGTCGTCCAGCGCGGCGGCGACCTCGGCGCGGCGCTTCGCCGAGAGGTGGTGCAGCACGTTCGCCAGGTCGGCGGGGCGCAGCTTCTCGAAGGTGGCGAGCAGGTTGGCGGCGCCCTGGTCCTGCTCGCTCAGCGAGAAGCCGGTCACCGCCGACCAGTCCACCATCAGGGTCTCGCCGCCGCGCCGGCGGAACTTGCCCGGCTTGCCGCGCTGCACGAAGACCTTGTCGATCTCCCACTCGCGGTTGCGTGCCTTGACCATCGAGACGTCCAGCACCACGGCGTCCTCGCCGGGCTCACCGTAGCCGCCGGCGCCGGTGAAGGTGACCTGGCGGTCCAGCAGCTCGCCGAGCACCAGCGTCTCGGCGGTGCGCTGCTCGAAGCGGCGCAGGTTGACCGTGCCGGTGGTGATGATCTGGCCGCTCTCCAGGCTGGTCACCCGGATGACCGGCAGGAAGATCCGGCGCCGGCTGGCCACCTCCACCACGAAGCCCAGCACGCGCGGGGGGCGCCCGCCCGGGCGCAGGCTCACCACCACGTCGCGCAGCCGCCCCACCGTGTCCCCGTTGGGGTCGAACACGGCGGCGTCGGCGAGGTGGGATATGAAGATGCGGGTGGAGGCTCCGGCCATGGACCCTTCTCGCTTCGCTTGCCGCCCGCGGTGGCTCCGCGTCGGCCTGCCGGGCCCGGCCCCGTGCGGCCGCGGCGCCCCGACGGGCTCGCGGGCGCGCGGGAGCAGGCCCAGGTCACGTCGCCCTCAGGCTACCGGCGGTGCGGGCCCCCGGCGTGCCGGGTTGGTCCGCGCCGGGTGAGACATCGGTGTGATGCCCACCTTTCGGGACCTACGCCCCCGGAGGTCTGGGGGCCAAGGCATCTGCGGGCCCCGGGGACGCACCCCGAAGGGGCGCGGGGCGGTGTCGTTGTGCGGCTCCGCCGCGTGGTCGCGACCAGCCCACTGAGGCCTGCGTCCGCGTGACCGCCGCCGTTGACGCCGGTAGGCGGACGGGCCGGGAGCGGACCAGGCCCGGGGCCGGGCCGGGGAGTCAGGGGACAGCGCGTCAGCTTTCGGCGCGCTTGCGCTTGCGGCGGCCGAGGACCAGGCGGGGGAGAGCCGCCGGGATCTCGCGGCGCGTGATCGTCGGCGCGGGCAGCGGGCGGGCCGCCAGCGAGCCGTCCGGCATCGCGCCCGGCCGCTGGCTGCTCGACCCGGACGGCTCCAGCCGCAGCACCCGCGATTCGCGGGCCCAGCGCTCGGCCACCGTGTCGTGGTCCGGCGCGTTCAGGCGCTTGGCCCGCAGTTCCTCGACAGCGGCGGCCCAGCGCTCTTCCGCCGGCCCGATCTCGACCACCCGGGCCGGCCAGGCGACCAGCCGCCCCCAGCTGTCCTTGCTGCGGACGGTCACGGTCACCTCCTCGCCGTCGGCGAGGCCGTGCAGCGGCTGCTCCGCGCCGTCCCCGACCACCAGCACGGCGCCCTCGTGCCACAGGTGCCACAGCGGCCGGTCCGTGTCCGCGCCGGCGCGGCGGACCCACAGCAGGGCGGACTTCTTCGCCGCCTCCTCGATCAGCGCGTGGTCCAGGAACGCGGCGGCGTCGGTGTGCGGGGCGTCGGACAGGCTCATGGGGCCACCCTAGAACGTGGGCGCCGGCCGGTGATCCGGGGACCGCGGGGTGGAACGGCGAGGGAACGGCGCGGGTGCGCCCCGCGGGCGCGGCCGCGGACGCCCGCCGGACGTCCGGCGAAGCCCCGGGATCCGGATCCGGCGCCGTTCGACAGGTGCGTACGATCGGAAGACCCTTACCGCAGGAGCCGCGCCGTGCAGTCCGTCCCCACGCCTTCGACGTCCACGCCTGCGCCCGCGCCCGGGTCCGCGTCCGCGTCCACGCCCCGCGCGGTGCCGACGCCCGCGCCGGCGCCGGACGCCGCCTCGGCGCCGGACCTGCCGGGTTCGGGTGCGGGTGAGCATGCGGGAGCGCCGGAGGCCGCCGCCGCGCACGCGCAGCCGCTGCCCAGACTGGACCTGGTGCTGCTCGCCCTGGCGGTGGCCGGGGTCGCCGTCTCCGCGCCGCTGATCACCGCGACCGCCGCGCCGGCCCTGGCGATCGCCTTCTGGCGCAACTGCATGGCGGCCGGCGTGCTCGGCCCGCTCTCCCTGCTGCGCGCCCGCTCCCGGCGGGAGCTGCGGGCGATGAGCCGGCGCGAGGTGCTGCTCGCCTGCTCGGCGGGGGTCTTCCTGGCCGTGCACTTCGGGCTGTGGCTGCCCAGCCTGCACCTGACCTCGGTGGCCGCGTCGACCGCGCTGTGCACCACGACGCCGCTGTGGACCACGCTGGCGCTGCGCCTGGGCGGCCACCGCGCACCCGCGCTGACGTGGGCGGGCGTCGGGGTCGCCTTCTCCGGCGTGCTGGTGCTCACCGGCTTCGACCTGACCGTCTCGACCCGGGCCCTCACCGGCGACCTGATGGCGCTGGCCGCCGGCATGGCCGCGGCCGGCTACTTCCTGCTCGGCTCCACGGTCCGCCGGACCGTCAGCACCACCGCCTACACCACGGTCTGCTACACGACCACCGCCGTGGCGCTGCTGATCGCCTGCCTGGTCTCCGGCCAGGCACTCGGCGGCTACCGGGCCGAGGACTGGTGGAAGATCGTCGCCCTGACCGTCGCCGCGCAGTTCATCGGGCACTCGCTGAGCAACCGGGTGGTGGCCGGGCTGGGGCCGTCGCTGGTCTCCACCGCGATCCTGCTGGAGACGCCGGGCGCGGCGCTGATCGCGGCGCTCTGGCTCGGCCAGGTGCCGTCGGTCGCGGTCTACCCGGCGATGGCGCTGATCCTCACCGGGCTGGTGCTGGTCATCCGCGCCCAGCGGCCGAGCGGCTGACGGCCCGTCAGGCTGCTCGGTCGCCGGGCGCGCGCAGCCGCGCGGACGCCGGAGCCGGCTACAGCCAGCCGTTCTTCTTGAAGCCCCGGTAGATCGCGGCGCAGATGGCCACGATCGCGCCCAGCACCAGCGGATAGCCGTACTTCCAGTGCAGCTCCGGCATGTGCGTGAAGTTCATGCCGTAGACGCCCGTGATCATCGTGGGCACGGCCAGGATCGCCGCCCAGGCGGTGATCTTGCGCATGTCCTCGTTCTGCACCACCGTCACCTGCGCCAGGTTCGCCTGAAGGATCGAGTTGAGCAGTTCGTCGAAGCCGGAGACCAGCTCGTTCACCCGCGCCAGGTGGTCCGCGACGTCCCGGAAGTACTTCTGCACCTCGGGGTCGACCAGGCGGTTGGGGCGCTCGGAGAGCAGCTGCATCGGGCGCAGCAGCGGGGCCGAGGCGCGCTTGAACTCCAGCACCTCGCGCTTGAGCTGGTAGATCCGGCCGGCGTCGGGGCTCTTGCGGCGGTCGTTGGAGAAGACGTCGAGCTCCATCTCGTCGACGTCGGTCTGCAGTGCGTCGGCCACCGCCAGGTAGCCGTCCACCACCTGGTCGGCGATGGCGTGCAGGACTGCCGAGGGGCCCTTCGCCAGCAGCGCCTCGTCCTGCTCCAGCGCCCTGCGCAGCGCCCGCAGCGAACCGTGCCCGCCGTGCCGGACGGTGATGACGAACTCCGCGCCGGTGAAGACCATGATCTCGCCGGTGTCGACGACCTCGCTCGCTGCCGTCAGCTCCTCGTGCTCGACATAGCGCACGGTCTTGAAGACGGTGAAGAGGATGTCGTCGTAGCGCTCCAGCTTGGGGCGCTGGTGGGCGTGCACGGCGTCCTCGACGGCCAGCGGGTGCAGTCCGAAGCGCTTGGCGATGCCCTCGAACTCCTCCTCGGTCGGCTCGTGCAGGCCGATCCAGACGAAGGCGCTGCCGTTCTCCTCCCCGGAGAGCTCGCGGACCTGCCGGACCTGGCGCACGGCCTCGCGCGGAGTGCAGCGCGACCCGCTGCGGCGGCCGTCGCGGTAGACGGCGCAGTCGACGACGGCGCTGTTGCCCTGCTCGCCCCGGGCGAGCGGCTCGTCGGAGGTGGAGCGGCGGCGGCCGGGACGGACGGCGGCGCGCAGGTCACGGATCATCGACACGGTCGGGCTCCTTTACGGACGCGCGCACCGGAACCCGCGAGGCTCCGCCCCCGGCCGGCCGGGCCGCGGACAGGCGGCGGCGGGGAGCGGGGGAGGGGGGAGCGGAAAGCGGCGGTGACGCGGCGTCAGGCCCGGCGGACGCGGGCCTCGGACGACGGCAGGGAAGAGCGGCTGGTACTGCAAGGTCGGCTATCCACCCGCGAACCACCTCCCTGGGCCAGGCCCCGCTAGGGGCGGTCGTCCGTGCCACCACATGGCCGGCAGCGGCGCCCTCGGGGCGCGTGCCGTCTCCGGCCAGCGGCCCACTGTATCAGGCACAACACCTCCCCGTGGCGGCTACCCTCGCTGCATGTCCTCCATGCCCGATCCCTTCCAGCCCGATCCGCCGGGACGCCGGCCGCCGGGGCACCAGCCGCCGATGCGGCCCCGGGACGTCACGGCCGCCGTCGAGGCGCGGCTGATTACGGCGCTCGGCGAACCGGACGCCCGCGCCGCGGTGACCTTCCTCGGCGCGGACCGGATCGAGGTGCTGCGCTTCCCCGGTACGGAGGCCGGCGCGGAGCCGGGCGGCAGCGCCCGCCCAGGCGCGCCCGGGCTGGTCCGCTACGCGACGCTCGGCATGTCCGCCGCCCCGATGGCCGACCCCTCCGACCCCGCGCCGGACCCGGTGCGCGGCCCGCGCGCCGAACTGCTGATCAGCGTCCGCGCGACGGAGGGCGTCCCGGTGGACCAGCTGCTCCGCCCGCTGGCCGTCTTCGCCGCGTCACCGCAGGTGGAGGGGCTGGTCGTGGCGCCGGGCGCCTCGCTGGACGCGGGGGAGCCGCTGTGGCCCGGGGCGCCCTTCACGGCGGTGCTGGTCGGCGAGCCCGGCGGGCTCGTCGAAGACCTGGAACTGACCGAGCCGATGGACCCGGTGCGCTTCCTGCCGCTGCTGCCGATGACGCCGAACGAGGCCGCCTTCAAGCGCGTGCAGGGCGCGGCGGCGCTCCAGGAGCGCTGGCTCGCGCAGGGCACCGACCTGCGCGATCCGCTGCGCCGCTCGGTCGCCCTCGACTGACCGCGACCGCCCGGCGGCGCGGGCTCGCGCTCGGCGTGCCGCCCGTCTCCGCGCCGCGGCACCGGTCCGCCTCAACCGCTGGTGGGCGGCTGCCCGGGGATCGGCTGTATACGGGTGCGGCGCCCGGCGAACCGGCGGGCGCCCGGCTGACCGGCCGGCGCCCCGCGCAGCCCGTCCGCCGACGCGTCGTCAGCCGGCCACCGTCGCGGCGCCCTTGGCGAGGGATATCAGCGCCTCGTATGCCTCCGGCGCGGTGGTGTCGTCGCCGAGCCGGACCGGCTTGCGGTCGCCGTGGTAGTCGCTGGAGCCGGTCACGACCAGGCCAAGCTCGGCGGCGAGCCCGCGCAGGTGCGCGCGGGTCTCCGCGTCGTGGTCGTAGTGGTCGACCTCCAGGCCGGCCAGGCCGGACTCGGCGAGCCGGGCGATGGTCTCCTCCGGCACGGTCCTGCCGCGCTTGGACGCCCCGGGGTGCGCGAAGACCGGGACGCCGCCGGCGCCGCGCACCAGCCGGACCGCCTCGAAGGGGTCGGTCTCACGCTTGGGCACGTCGGCCCGGCCCCCGTCGGCCAGCCACCCGGCGGTGAAGGCGTCCGAGACCGTCGCCACCACCCCGGCCTCGACCAGGGCGGAGGCCACATGCGGCCGGCCGACCGCGCCCGCACCGGCGATCTCCTGGACCCGCTCCCAGGTGATCGGCGCGCCGAGCTCCTCACACCGCCGGACGATCGCCTCGGCCCGGCGGAAGCGGTCCGTCCGCACCAGCTCGCGCTCGCGGGCGAACTCCGGTTCCGCGGGGTCGAAGAGGTAGGCGAGCAGATGCATGCTCACCCCGTCCACGCGGCAGGAGAGTTCGGCGCCGGTGACCAGCGTCAGCCCGGCCGGCAGTGCGGCGATCGCCTCGGCGTACCCGGCCACGGTGTCGTGGTCGGTGAGGGCCACGACGTCCAGCCCGGCCGCGGCGGCGTTGCGGACGAGCTCGGCGGGCGAGTCCGTGCCGTCCGAGGCGGAGGAATGGGCATGCAGGTCGATACGCACGGGAGGGCTCCTGACGTGGGGTCTCCGGGGATCCGCGGTGATCTCCAGGACGTGCCGCCAGGCTACCCGCCCGCTCGGACAGGCCGTCGAGCGTTGTCCACAGGCTCCGAACCCCTGGGGAAGCAGGGAGACGCGGCCGCGCGGCTTTCACCGCGCCCGCCTGGCCCGTCCGTGCCGCCCGCCCCGCTCACTCCCCGAGCGGCGCGGGCCTCACCCGCGCCTGCTCGGGCCGACCCGGCGTGCTCGGGCCCGTCCGCCCCGCTCACTCCGCGGGCTGGGCCAGGATGCGCGGGGAGAGCGCCCCGCACGGCAGCAGCTCCAGCTCGGCGCCCGCGTCGCGCAGGTCGGTCAGCACCAGCTCGTCGTACATGAGCATCGCGGCCCGGTCCGGCCAGGCCACCGCCCACAGCCACAGCCCGCGGGCCTCCCCGACGAACACCGCGCGGTCGCCGGGGGCGTCCGCCACATGCCAGAGCGGGGTCGGCCGGCCGGCGGCGAGGATCTTGGTCTGCGGCGCGCGTTCCGGGACGAAGGACGACCCCGGGTCCGGGCCGGGCAGGCCGGCGTAGCGGGCGCCGAGCCCTATCCCCAGCTCCTCCGCGACGAACACCAGCTCGCCCGGGCCGCCCAGCGGGCTCGGCCCGGAGCAGGCGACGGCGGTGGCGCGCGCGCCGGACAGGTCGTCACCCGCGTGGGCGATCCCGGTGAAGAGCCACCCCACGGGCAGCGGCCAGGGCATCCACACGGGAACCTGCGAACGGGCGACGGCGACGCCCAGCGCCTCGACGCTCGGCGGGACCACGGGCTGCAGTGGATGCACGGCTCCGTGCGTGTCGCACTGCCACGTGTCGGTGAACAGGCCTGGGGCGCGGACTCGGCCCCCGCACCTCGGGCAACTGGGCTCGCCCCTCATGGTTCCCCACGGTCCTCTGTCCCCCGGCCCGCGTCAAGGACGATCACCCGGGCGAGTGGCGGCGCGCCGCCGGACGGCCGCCGGACGCCTTCCGGACGGCCGCGGAACGCCGCCGGGCATCCTCCGGAAGCCCTCCGGACGCGCCGGAGCCCGTGGAACGACCCTCATCGCACCACGGGCTCCGGAAGCACTCCGCCCCGGCGTCCGGCCGCCTCGTACGGCCGGTGCCACCGCCGGTGTCAGGCGACCGATCTCAGCGCCTGGACCTTCACCGGACGGATGTACAGCCGCTGGCCGTGCGCCGCCGCGTCCTCCACGATCTCCTGGACACCGGCCGCGTCGACGATCTGACGTTCCGTCACGGAACTGCCGTCCTCGTCGAGACGCATGATCTCGAAACGCATGGGCCTCTCCCTTCTGACCTCCGCCGAGGTGCGGGTGATGCAGGCTGCCGCCCCGAATCCCGGGTTCCGGCACGCTTCGGCCGCGCCCCCGTCAACCGATTCTGCGGGGGCCCGGCTTCATCGCGATTGCCCCGCTGTTACGTCTCCGGTCCGGTGTGCGGATGCGTGGACGCACGGCTGTGCGGCGGCATCGCGACCGGACGGAGACGGGCGGGGACCCTGGGACGGGCCTGCTCGATCAGGCACAACCCCCCGGAGCCTGCGGGGAATCCCGGCAGGCGAAAATTTTATCTTGGCTAATGAAAGCTGTCCCGGGATTTCTCCCAGAACTCGGCCAGCGTCTGCGCGGTGTCCACCGGCCGGTCGGTGTTCGGGGAGTGCCCCGCGCCGGCGATCCGCACGTACCGCGCGCCCAGCCGCGCGGCCATCTCCTCCTGCACCCCCACCGGCCAGACGTCGTCGGTCTCCCCGGAGAGCACCAGCACCGGCAGCCCGGCGCCGACCGCGGCCAAGGCCACCGCCTCCACCCGGTCCGGCTCGTCCACGAGCTGACGCCCCATCGCCACCAGCGCGGCGGGCGTGTTGCCCAGCCAGCGCCGGTGCAGGAAGTCGGCGACCACCGGATCCTCCGCGGCGGGCTGCACCGCGTCGGACGCCCCCGGGTCGGCGGCGCGCGCCTGCTCCTCCATCGCCCTCATCACCTGCCAGATGGACTCCAGGTCCATCCCGCCCGTGATGGCGTCGATCAGCAGCCGGGTGCGGTCGGCCTCGGCGTCGGCGATCGTGCCCGGACCGGTGCTCATCAGTGTCAGCGACTGCCACGGCAGCGCACGCCCGGCGTCCGGTGCGTCGTGCCGCGCCGCGTCCCCCCGCGCCGCGCCCTCCCGCGCCGCGCGCAGGACCGCCGCGCGCACCGTGAAGCCGCCGAAGGAGTGGCCCAGCACATGCGGGGCCGGGCCGCCGGACCGCTCGGCGACCGCCTCGGTCAGCGCCAGCACGTCCGCCGCGAGCTCGTCGTGGCTGTACGCGGACTCCTCCGCCGGGCCCGGGGTCTCGAACTGCCCGCGCTGGTCCACCGCCACCACGTGGAACCCGGCGGCGGAGAGCGGGGCGAGGAGTTCGATGAAGTCCTCCTTGCTGCCGGTGAAGCCCGGGACGAGCAGGGCGGAGCCGCGAGTCTCGCCGGCCGCCGGTATCTCGTGCGCGGCGAACGTGCCCCGGCGCGTGACGAGATCCAGCGCCCGCGCTCCCGCCGGAAGCTCCACGAACCGCGGCGTACTCATCCCGAACCCCCTCCAGTCGATGCGCAGCTCAGCGTAGACGCCGGGACCGACAGCGGACAGCCGTCCGGCCGGGTGCGGGGCGCACCCGGCCGGACGGCTCGGTTCGGACGGTCCGGGGACTACTCCGAGACCGGCTCCGGAGTCGCGGCCGCCTTGCGGGCGCGCGGCACGCGGGTGGCGGCGGCCTTCGGAGCGGCGCTCCCGCCGTCGGAGGCGTCGGTGGAGTCCGCGGCGGCCTTGCGCGCCCGGGTGGCGCGCTTCGGCTTCTCGGCGTCGTCGGCCTCGGCCGGAGCCGGTGCCGCGGACTTCCGCGCCCGGGTGGCGCGCGCCGGCTTGGCCTCGCCCTCCCTCTCGGCCGCAGGGGCCTCGGCGGCGGGCGCGGACGCCTTGCGCGATCGGGTGGCGCGCTGGGGAGCGGCCTCGGAGGCGGGGGCCTCCGAGGCCTCCGGGGAGGGCGCGTCGGCCGCGGGTGCGGCGACCGCCTTGCGGGCCCGGGTGCGCTTGGGCTTCGCCTCGGCGGGGGCATCGGCCTCGGCCGATGCCCCGCCCGTCGCCGGCGCGGCAGCCTCGGTGGTGGCCGTGGCGGCGGTGGCCTTGCGGCCCCGGGTGCGCTTCGGCGCGGCCCCGGCCTCGGCGGGGGCCTGCCCGGCGACCTCGCCGACGGGCGGGGACGCCTTGCGGGCGCGGGTGGCCCGCTTCGGCGCCGCCTGCCCGGCCTCCGCGACCGGCGCGGCCGCCTCGGCGGCCTGCTCGGCCTCCGTGCTCGCCGCCGCCGGGGTTTCCACCGCGGCGGCGGCCTTGCGGGCGCGGGTTCGGCGGGGCCTCGCCTCAGCCTGACGCTCGGCCTCGCCCTCGGAGGGGGCCGGAGCCTCCGCCGTCGCCGGGGCCGTGGTAGCGGCCTCGGCGGCCGGCGTCGTACCGCGGCCGCGCGAGCGGGACCGCCGGCGGCCGGTCTCCGGCTCGGCAGCCTCAGCGGCGGGAGCAGCAGGAGCGGCCGCGGAACCGGCGGCGGCAGCGGCGGCGGCAGCCTGGGCGGCCAGCTCGATCGCGGCCGACTCCACGGTCTGCACGGTGCCCGTGCTCGCCGTGTCGCTCACCGGGCGCCGGCGCCGCTGGCGCTTGCGCTTCGGCGCGTCCTCGGCGGCCGACTCGGGCGAACCCCCGGCGACAGGTGCGGCGGCGGCCGGAGCCGCGTCCCGGCGACCCACCGCCGGAGCGGCGGCGGCCGGTGCGGCAGCAGCCGGAGCGGCCGCCGTGGGAGCAGCGGCAGCGGTCGGCGCGGCCTCCGCCTTCCTCTCGGTCACGGCCGCAGCGGCGCCCTCGGCGACCGGCACGCCGTTGCGCCGGCGCCGGCGCTCACGCGAGGGCCGGGTGCGCTCACCGCGGGCCTCACCCTCGGTACCGCGCTCGCCACCGCGTCCTCCACGCTCGCCACCGCCGCGCGGGCCGCGGTTGTCGCGCCCGCCGCGGTCCCGGTCACGGCCGCCGCGGTCGCGATCGCGTCCGCCGCGCCCGCCGCGGTCACCGCCGCCGGTCTCGCCGAGGTCCTCGATCTGCTCGGCCTCCAGGCCGGCGCGGGTGCGCTCGCTGCGCGGCAGCACGCCCTTGGTCCCCGGCGCGATGCCGAGGTCCTCGTAGAGGTGGGCCGAGGTGGAGTAGGTCTCCGGCGGGTCGGTGAAGGGGAGCTCCAGCGCCTTGTTGATCAGCTGCCAGCGCGGGACGTCGTCCCAGTCGACCAGCGTCACCGCGTTGCCCGAGGCGCCGGCGCGGCCGGTGCGGCCGATCCGGTGCAGGTAGATCTTCTCGTCCTCGGGGCACTGGTAGTTGATCACGTGCGTGACGCCCTCGACGTCGATGCCGCGCGCGGCGACGTCGGTGCAGACGAGCACGTCCACCTTGCCGTTGCGGAAGGCGCGCAGCGCCTGCTCGCGCGCCCCCTGGCCGAGGTCGCCGTGCACCGCGCCGGCCGCGAAGCCGCGGTCGCGCAGCTGGTCGGAGACGTCGGCGGCGGTGCGCTTGGTGCGGCAGAAGATCATCGCCAGCCCCCGGCCCTCGGCCTGGAGGATGCGCGCGACCATCTCGACCTTGTCCATCGAGTGCGCGCGGTAGATGTACTGCTTGACCGAGGCGACCGTCTTCCCGGAGTCGTCCGGGGCGGCCGCGCGGATGTGCATCGGCTGGTTCATGTAGCGCCGGGCGAGGCTGATCACCTGCCCCGGCATGGTGGCCGAGAACAGCATGGTCTGCCGCTTCGCCGGGAGCTGGTCGATGATCCGCTCGACGTCCGGGAGGAAGCCCAGGTCGAGCATCTCGTCGGCCTCGTCCAGCACGAGCACGCGGACCGAGGAGAGCCGCAGCTTCTTCTGCCGGGCCAGGTCGATCAGCCGGCCGGGGGTGCCGACGACGACGTCGACGCCGCGCTCCAGCGCCTCGATCTGCGGCTCGTAGGCGCGACCGCCGTACACCGACAGCACGCGCACGTTGCGGACCTTGCCGGCGGTCAGCAGGTCGTTGGTGACCTGCACGCACAGCTCGCGGGTCGGCACGACGACCAGCGCCTGCGGCAGGTCGGTGAGCTGGTCCGCGCTCGCCCGGCCGGCGTCGACGTCGGCGGAGACGACGACGCGGTCCAGCAGCGGCAGGCCGAAGCCCAGCGTCTTGCCGGTACCGGTCTTCGCCTGCCCGATGATGTCGTGGCCGGTCTGCGCGACCGGGAGGGTCATCTCCTGGATCGGAAAGGGATGGATGATGCCGACGGCCTCCAGGGCCTCGGCCGTCTCGGGAAGGATCCCGAGGTCGCGGAATGTCGTGGTGGTGGACAGGGTGCTGCCTCTTCCTGATGGGGCGGGCCGAGCCGCGGGGGCGGATCCGGGCGCTCCGTCTCCGGAACGCGCTGACCGCGCCGTGCTCCCTGTACCGCGCCGCGACAGCGTGCGGGCCGGTGGAGCGGTGCGCGTCGCCGCGGCGGGTGCCTGCGGTGCGACGAGCCGGTCCCACGAGCCGTGCTGTCCTCGTCCATCGCCCGGATCGGGCCGTCGGGCGGCTCGGTCGGGCGGCGTCGGAGCGGTCCTCCCGTCCGGGCGTGCCGTGCCTCCGGGTCGAGCCGGGGCGGCAGCTCCGGGCCGGGAACCGCGGGCGGGGTTCGGCGCGGGACCGCGGTGCGTGGTGCTGCTCGCGGTCTGCGGCGTCCCTCGCTCGGTCGGCCACTGCGGGCCCCACCCGTCCGTCGCCGGAGTCGGGGAGGGCACTGGTCGGTCGGAGCCGATCGGTCCTCCGACCGGGCATCCGCGTACATGAGAACGGGCTCTCGAACCGGGGCTCGCGGCGGGATTCCGCCGGGCTCCCGCGGTCGGCAGGCCTGTCCTCCCCTCCACCATACCGTCAAGCGACTGATCGAACACGTGACGCGCGCGACAGGGTGCCTCCGGCATCCGGTCCGGGCGGTCTGCGCGGCCCGCGGAACCAATAGAGTGCGGGGCTATGGAACAGGACCAGATCCAGGCCGCCGAGGCCGCCGCGGAGCGGCCGACCGGCGCGGACACCCCCTCGATCGGCGACTGGGCGACCTGCTCGGCCGACCCGGGCTACCGGGCCGCCGTGCTGGACCTGCTCGGGGCCCTCGCCTACGGCGAGCTGAGCGCCTTCGAGCGGCTGGCGGAGGACGCCAAGCTGGCCCCCGACCTGGAGGCCAAGGCGGCGCTCGCCGAGATGGCCACCGCGGAGTTCGGGCACTACCGCATCCTGCACGACCGGCTGGCCGAGGTCGGCGCGGACGCCTCCGAGGCCATGCAGCCCTTCCGCGCGCCGCTGGACTCCTTCCACCGCATGACCGCCCCCGCGGACTGGCTGGAGGGCCTGGTCAAGGCCTATGTCGGCGACGCGATCGCGGCGGACTTCTACCGCGAGGTGGCGATCCGGCTGGACAGCGACACCCGGGACCTGGTCCTGGGCGTCCTGGCGGACACCGGCCACGCCGAGTTCGCGGTCGAGCACGTGCGCGCCGCGATCGAGGCCGACCCGCGGGTCGGCGGCCGGCTGGCGCTGTGGGGCCGGCGGCTGATGGGCGAGGCGCTCAGCCAGGCGCAGCGCGTGGTCGCCGAGCGGGACGCGCTCTCGAACCTGCTGATCGGCGGGGTGGATCTGCAGGGCTTCGACCTGGTCGAGGTCGGCAAGATGTTCACCCGCATCACCGAGGCGCACACCAAGCGGATGGCCGTGCTGGGTCTCGCCTCCTGAGCCCTCGGCCTCGTGCTCGCCGGTGAGGAGCGGGCGCGCGGCCCCGGCGCGCGCGCCCGGCGTGCCGGCGGGGTGCGGCCGGGTGGGCGGGTCGGGCCGGGGCGAAGCCGATCCGGCGGTGGCCGGGCGCGGGCCGAGCGGATCAGGCCGGGTGGCGGCTGGTGCGGCGGGCCCGGCCGGGCGCCTGCCGCGCGGTTCGCGGCGCCGTGCGCGCGTGCGCCGTCCGCCGGTCCACCGGCCGCGGCCGGGCGAGCACGGAGACCAGCAGCACCGACCCCAGCGCGGCGATCGGCGCGGTCTCGGCGAGGTGCCCGCCTCCGAGCACGGCGTGCGCTATCAGGCCTATCAGCACCGAGGCGGCGAGGGCGGTGGTCACCGTCAGGCCGCGGGTCTGGGTGAACAGCCGGGACAGCAGCAGCACCGCCCCCGCTCCGACGATCAGCCCGATGAGGGCGAAGGCGAGCACGTCGGCGATCATGCGGTCGCTCCTGGCTGTCGGCTCCGGGCGGGCACGGTGGATCTACCCGATCCCCGGCGTGTTCATGCCCGCGGTAGCCCGTGCGTGACGTACTGTCACCCTGCCGGGCCCCAGGCCCGGGGCCGGGTCGAGACCCATCGCCCAGGTCGGCCCCGGAAACGGCGACGGCCGGCCCGCCGCCGGGGGCGAACCCCGGGACGGACCGGCCGGAAGCGGTGCCGCGCGCCGCTCAGAGCGCGCCGAAGCCCACCTTGCGCTGCGCCTGCTCGCCGATCTCGACATAGGCGAGGCGGTCCGAGGGGACGAGGACGCGGCGCCCGTGCTCGTCGACCAGGGAGAGCAGCGGGGTCTTCCCCTCCAGCGCGCCCGCGACGGCGTTCTGGATCTCGTCCGCGGTCTGCGTGCTCTCGATGACGATCTCGCGGGGTGCGTGCTGCACGCCGATCTTGACCTCCACGGCTTTCGTCCCTCCGGGCTGGTGATCATGCGCGGCAGCGGATCTCCGCGCTGTACGCGCCCACCTTAGACGCGGCGCGCCCGCGACGTGCGGCGACCGGGGGAGGATCGCGGCGGATTCAGCGCACGGCGGAGTCGCCGCCGTGCATCGGGAAGCCCTTCAGGCCGCGCCAGAACAGGCTGCTGACCAGCCGGACGGCCTCCTCCTGCGGGATCTCGCGGCCCTGCGAGAGCCAGAACCGGGCGGTGACCTGGCACAGCCCGCAGACGCCGACGGCGAGCAGCATCGCCTCGTCCTCGGGCAGGTCGGTGTCCTCCGCGATGGCCCGGCTGACCAGGGACGCGGTGGTGTGCGTGACGCGCTCGACGCGCTCGCGCACGGCCTCCTCGTTGGTCAGGTCGGACTCGAAGACCAGCCGGAAGGCGCCGGTGTCGTTGGCGATGTAGGAGAAGTACGCCTCGGTGGTGGCGCGGACGCGCTGCTTGTTGTCGTCGGTCGCCGCGAGCGCCTCGCGGACCGCCTCGATGAGCGCGTCGCAGTGCTTGTCCAGCAGCGCCAGGTAGAGCTCGAGCTTCCCGGGGAAGTGCTGGTAGAGGACGGGCTTGCTGACCCCCGCGCGCTCGGCGATGTCGTCCATCGCCGCCGCGTGGTAGCCCTGCGCGACGAAGACCTCCTGCGCCGCGCCGAGCAGCTGGTTGCGGCGTTCGCTGCGCGGGAGTCGGCCGGTGCTGCGGCCCTGGCGCGGGCGCTCGTCCGCGTTGGGGTTCAACGCTGCCGGGATGGCCGTCACGGCGCTCCTCACTCGGGTCGGGCGGGATCCGGGGATCTCCTGGGTCTGCGGCGGATGGGCCAGGCCATCCTACTTGTGGGTAATCCGCTGTGTCCCGGCCCGCCGGAAGAAAACCGCAGGTAACTTTGCGGCCTCCGCGCCCACCTCCCCTTTCGCCCCGGCTCCGCGGACTCCGGATCCGGGGCCGCCCGGCCTCAGCGGTAGTCGTCCTCGTCGAGCTCGACCACCCGGCGCTGGTCGGCGGTGTCCGCCGGATCGGCCTCCAGCGGGGGGTTGCGGTCCTCGGCGCGCTCCTCGCGGCCGGTCGCGTCGCGCCGCTGCTCGGCGGCGTCCGCGGAGGGCGTCTCCAGATCCCGGTCCGCGACCTCCCGGTACGCGTCGGACTCCTCGACCTCCTCGACCGCCTCGGGCTCCGCCGCGGCGAGGGTCTCGCGGGCATCGGTCTCGGACATGGTGCCTCCCGGATCGGGGACGACTGCACGGGTCCGCCGCAGTTCGGCTCCCACGGCTCCTACCATCGTCCCCCATGACGGAAACTCCGCGCGTATTCGAGGACTCCGGTAGGGAACGCGACCGGGCGGGCGGCGGCGGGCGGCGGACGGTGGCCGTCCCGGGGGCCCTGCTGGAGGTCACCCCCGCGCCGGTGGAGCGGCCCGGCCTGCCGCCCGCGCTGTACGTGCACGGGCTCGGCGGCTCCGCGCAGAACTGGGAGCGGCTGGCCGCGGCGCTCGCCGGGAGCGTCGACGGCGAGGCCGTCGACCTGCCCGGGTTCGGCTGGTCGGGGCCGCCGGACGACGGCGACATGTCGGTGGGCGCGCTCGCCCGGACCGTGGTCGCCTACCTGGAGCGGTCCGGGCGCGGCCCGGTGCACCTGTTCGGCAACTCGCTCGGCGGGGCGGTGGCCACCAGGGTCGCCGCGCTCCGGCCGGACCTGGTGCGGACGCTGATCCTGGTCTCGCCGGCGCTGCCGGAGGTGCCGCCGCAGGCCGGCGCGGTGCCGACGGCCCTGATGGCGCTGCCCGGAGTGATCCGGATCTTCGAGCGGATGGCCCGCGGCGTCACGCCCGAGCAGCGCACCGCCCAGCTGCTGCGGCTCTGCTACGGCGATCCGGAGGCGGTGCCCGAGGCGCAGCGCCTCCAGGCCGCCGAGGAGTACCGCCGCCGGATGGCCCTGCCGTACTCCGCCGACGTGCTCGGGCGCGCGGCGCGCGGCATCGTGCAGGCGTACACCGAGCGCGGCGCCGAGTCGCTGTGGCGCCAGGCCGAGCGGGTCCAGGCGCCGACGCTGCTGGTCTACGGCCTGCGCGACCGGCTGGTCGCCTACCGGATGGCGCGGCGGGCGGCGCGGGCCTTCCGTGACTCCCGGCTGCTGGTGATCCCGGACTCCGGGCACGTGGCGATGATGGAGCACCCCGAGCTGGTCGCGCGTGCGGTGCGCGAGCTGATCCACGAGACCGACCGGCGCCGGCGGCCCGCCGAGCAGGCGGCGGCGACCCGCTGAGGCCGGCGCCCGCGACCCGCCGAGGCAGGCGGCGCGGGGGCCGGGGCCGGCGCGGGCGGGCCGCTGACCTCGGCGGCCGCGGGCTGCTTCCTCCGCGTCGAACGCCGCGGGCAGGGCCGTCCGGCGGTGTTCACTCCTTCGGGTGGCCAGGTCGCGAATGCCAGAAGAGACCCTTCCGCCGCCTCTAGTTTCGTGCTGTCGGGCCGAGCGGGAATCGCACCCGGCGCCGCGTCACCGCCGTCGGCAGGGGAGAGCGGGCGGGCGCCCCGCCGAGCGCGCCGTCCGGCGTGGAGCCGTGCGTTCGGGCGGGTGATCGCGGGGAGCCTCCGCTGTCGCCGGACACCGGCGCGATGCGGTGCCGGGCGGCGAGTCGCCGTGCGGCCCGCGGCCAGGGGTGCCGTGCCCTCAGGCGCCCCGCCGCCGCGTCCGCGCGCCGCGCCCGTCCGGTCGTCCGCTCGTCCGCCGCGCGGGGGAGCAGCCAGGCCTGCCCGTGCGTACAACCGGGCCCGCGGGGGCGGGTCCGCTCGAGGAAGGAACGCGCCAGATGAGGGTGCTGCTGCTGGGAGCCGACGGATTCATCGGCCGCCGGGTCGCGGACCGGTTCTTCGCCGACCCGGAGCTCCAGGTCGCCGTCCTGGGCCGGCGGGACTCCGCGGACATCCGCTTCGACCTGGCCTCCGGTAGCCCGGGCGCGCTCGCGCGCTTCCTGGACGCGGTGATGCCGCGGGTGGTGGTCAACTGCGCCGGCGCCACCTACGGCACCCCGCGCGAGCTGGTGCGGGCCAACACGCTCGCGGTCGCCACGGTCTGCGAGGCCATCCGGCGCAGCGCCGAGCCCGCCCGTCTGGTCCACCTCGGCGCCGCCGCCGAGTACGGCCCGGTGCAGATCGGCGCCGCCGTGCCGGAGACCGCCGACCCCCGGCCGTCCGGCGCCTACGGGGTGAGCAAGCTCGGCGGGACGGAGCTGGCGCTCTCCTCCGGGCTGGACGCGATCGTGCTGCGGGTCTTCGACACGGTCGGCCCCGGCGCCCCGGCCGGCTCTCTCTTCGGCCGGCTCGCCGAGAGCCTGCGCCGCGCCCTGGAGCGGGACGAGGGCCAGGTCCGCACGGCCGACCTGTCGGCGTTCCGGGACTTCGTCGACGTCCGGGACGTCGCCCGGGCGGTGCACGCCGCGGCGTTCTCGGCGGCGACGGGCGTGGTCAACATCGGCAGCGGGACGGGCGTGCGGCTGCGGGACGCCGCGCAGCTGCTGGCCCGCGCGGCCGGATTCGAGGGCCGGCTGGTGGAGGAGAGCCGCGGCCCGCTGTCCGGGTCCGCCGGGGAGTCCGGCGACCGCCCGGCGGAGGTGCTGTGGCGGCAGGCGGACGTCCGCACCGCCCGCGACCGCCTCGGCTGGCGCCCGCGGGTCCCGCTGGAGGAGTCGCTCGCCGATGTCTGGACGGAGATCGCCTGCCGCGTCTGACCCCGCGCGCCCCGGCGGCCGCCCGCGTGCCCCGGGTGCGCCGGCGCACCCGGGGCACGTGACGCGCGTCTCAGCGGGCGTCTCGGGGGTCGGACCCGCTGTCCCGGAATAGGGACGCACGTGGCACTGTTGGCGGCAGTAACAGCCCAGACGACCACCACCGGAGTCACCGTGTCGTTGCCACCCCTGGTCGAACCGGCCGCCGAGCTCACCGTCGACGAGGTCCGCAGGTACTCGCGCCACCTGATCATCCCGGATGTCGGGATGGACGGGCAGAAGCGGCTCAAGAACGCCAAGGTGCTCTGCGTGGGCGCCGGCGGCCTCGGGTCCCCCGCCCTGATGTACCTGGCGGCGGCCGGCGTCGGCACGCTCGGCATCGTCGAGTTCGACACCGTCGACGAGTCCAACCTCCAGCGGCAGATCATCCACGGCCAGTCCGACATCGGCCGTTCCAAGGCCGAGTCCGCGCGCGACTCGGTCAAGGAGATCAACCCCTACACCAACGTCATCCTGCACGAAGAGCGCCTCGACAACGACAACGTCATGCGCATCTTCGCCGACTACGACCTGATCGTGGACGGCACGGACAACTTCGCCACCCGCTACCTGGTGAACGACGCCGCCGTGCTGCTGGGCAAGCCGTACGTCTGGGGCTCGATCTACCGCTTCGACGGCCAGGCGAGCGTGTTCTGGGCCGAGCACGGCCCCTGCTACCGCTGCCTCTACCCGGAGGCCCCGCCGCCCGGCATGGTCCCCTCCTGCGCCGAGGGCGGCGTGCTCGGCGTGCTCTGCGCCTCCATCGGCTCGGTCCAGGTCACCGAGGCCATCAAGCTGCTCGCCGGCGTCGGCGAGCCCCTGGTCGGCCGGCTGATGATCTACGACGCGCTGGAGATGCAGTACCGCACGGTCAAGGTCCGCAAGGACCCGAACTGCGCGATCTGCGGCGAGAACCCCACCGTCACCGAGCTGATCGACTACGAGTCCTTCTGCGGCGTGGTGAGCGAGGAGGCCCAGGAGGCCGTCCAGGGCTCGACCATCACCCCGAAGCAGCTCAAGGAGTGGCAGGACGCGGAGGAGGACATCTTCCTCATCGACGTCCGCGAGCCGAACGAGTACGAGATCGTCAGCATCCCGGGCGCGACGCTGATCCCGAAGAACGAGTTCCTCATGGGCAACGCCCTGGAGAAGCTCCCGCAGGACAAGAAGATCGTCCTGCACTGCAAGACCGGCGTCCGCTCCGCCGAGGTCCTCGCCGTGCTGAAGTCGGCCGGCTTCAAGGACGCGGTGCACGTCGGCGGCGGCGTCATCGGCTGGGTCAACCAGATCGAGCCGGAGAAGCCCGTCTACTGATCCCCCGGCTCTGCCGTCCCCGGCCGAATCGCCGGCCACTCCCCGAGCGGGGCAGTGGCCGGCGATTCGCCGTTCCCGTCCAGGGATCCGGCGGGCCGCGGGGCCGCTCTCAGCCGATCCCGCGGGCGCGCCGCCGGGCCCTCAGGCCCCTCAGCGCGGCAAGCGACCCGGCCCACGATCAGGACGAGCCCCACCAGGGCGAACACCACGCCGGCCGAGCGCGGCCACCCCAGGACATGGGGCAGCCCTCCGAGGACGAACCCCGCGCCGGTCGAGACAGCCGCCCAGCCGCCCACCCGCGGGTCCGCGTACAGCTCCGAGTACCGCGCTGCTCCCCAGCCCTTGAGGACACCCGCCCCCCTGACGACGTAGGCGCACCCGACGAGCGCAATGATCCAAGCGGCCACGGTTCCCCCACTCCCAGTGGAGACGGCCCCTGACGCCCGCTCAGAGGGAGCCCTTGCGCTGGAGGTAGGCGAAGCAGCCCCAGCCGGGGAGGACGGGGAGCCAGTAGGTGAGCAGGCGGTGCAGCAGGACGCCGGTGAAGGCGGCGCCGTAGGGCATGCCGGCGGCGGTGAGGCCGGCGGAGAGCGCCAGCTCGATCGCCCCCACCCCGCCGGGCGTCGGCACCGCGGACCCGGCCGCGTTGCCCGCCAGGTAGACGGCGGTGACCGTGGCGTAGCTGAGGTGCCCGCCGAAGGCCAGCAGCGCGAAGTACAGGTTCCCGGAGAGCGTCAGGGTGATCAGCACGCAGCCGCCCAGGCCCGTGGCGATCTTCGACGGGCTCTGCAGCAGGTCGAGCATGCGCGGGATGACCCCGGCGAACAGCGACTGCAGCCGCTCCAGCACCCAGCGCCGCACCGGTCCGATCGCCGCCGCCACCATCAGCAGCACCGCGACGGCCAGCACGCCCGCTATCACCGTCCGCGAGGGGGTGACGTCCGATGTGGCCTGGGTCCCGGCGACGAAGCCGAAGCCGAGCAGGAGCAGCAGGTGCACCACCGCGCCGACCAGCTGCGAGGCGCCGACGCTGGCCACCGCCTGCCCCGGCCGCACGCCCGAGCGCTGCAGGAAGCGGGTGTTGAGCGCGACCCCGCCCACCGCGGCGGGCGCGACCAGCTTCACGAACGAGCCGGCCACCTGGGCCAGGAAGGTCCGCCCGAACGGCAGCCGCTCCGGCACGAACCCGGTGAGCTGCATGCTCGCCGCCGCGTAGCTGGCCAGCGCGCAGGCGAAGGAGATCGCCGCCCAGCCCCAGTTGGCGGAGGCGATGTACGAGGTGGGGTTGTTCTTGCTCAGCTGGCCGAAGAGGAAGTAGATCGCGAAGGCCGCCGCGATCACGGTGATCAGGGTGCGCGGCCGCAGCCGCTCCAGCCGGGCCGGCTCGACCGGGGCCTGCGGGACCTCCCGCAGGATCCGCTCGCGGATCTGCGAGAGCAGCTCGACCGGGGGCAGCTCGTTGAGCTCCTCCGGCGAGAGCGTGCCCGCCTTGAGCTGCTCGGCGTGCAGGGCGTCCGCGGCGGCCTTGGCCTCCCGGTTGCGGCGCCGCAGCTCGGCGCGCGTCGAGCGGCTGAGCGCGACCGGCTGGAGCAGCGGCAGCGCGTCCGCGGTGCGCTGGGCGCCGAGGACGGACACCGCCCCGGCGACCGCCCGGTCCGCCCCGACGCGCAACGCGAAGGTGGTGAGCAGCTGGGCGATGTCCATGCGCAGCAGCAGGTCGCCGGCGGCGATGTCGCCGCCGGCCAGGTTCACCAGGCAGGTCACCCCGTTGTCGGTGATCAGCAGCGACTCGGCGGTGAGCCGGCGGTGCGCGACCCGGCGGGCGTGCAGGCAGGAGACGGCCCGCCAGGCGCTGGACATCATCCGCTCGGTGGTCTCCTCCTCCGGGAGGTCGTGCAGCGAGCGCCCGTCGACCTGCTCGTAGACCAGGATGACCGCGTCCGGGCCGAGTTCGGAGGTGGCGACCAGGCGCGGCGTGGTGGCGCCGGCGGAGGTGGCCGCGTAGGAGATCAGGGCTTCCTGCTCCAGGGCGGCACGCAGGGTCCGGGGGCCGCGGCGGGCGGCGTCGGGGCGCAGCCGCAGCCGCCGCCAGATCCGGTAGAAGAAGGCGGAGGCGAGCTGTTCCCGGTCGATGACGTGCACGTCGAGCGCCGGTCCGCCGGTCTGCAGCACGAGGTAGCGGCGGGTCCCCTCCGGTCCGTCCGGGGCGCGGTGCGCGGAGGCCGGGGTGAAGCCGACCTTGCGCAGCCCCGCGAGCAGGTGCTCGCCGGTGGGCCGGACGTTGGGCGCGCCGACGGCGTAGAGCGTGCCGTAGGCGACGGCCATGCCGAGGCAGACGGTGACCAGCACGGAGAGCGGGGTGGTGTAGCCGCCGACGATCTCCGCCAGCGCGTCCAGCACGACCACCACCCACAGCGCGATCCGCCAGCGCGGGCGCGACTGCATGCCCACGGCGGTCATGTAGGCGATCACCGGGGCGAGGTAGCCGTGCACGGGGTCGCTGAGGGTGTTGCTGCCCGGGGTGAAGGTGGCCAGGGCGAGGGTGATGGACTCGGGGGCGGCCTTGGAGACCCACAGGTCGATGGCGAGCGAGAGTCCGTGCGCGAGCACGGCGGCCAGCACGCCGTCCGCGACCCGCAGCCCGTCCCGTTTGATCAGCCGTTCGACGGCGAAGGCCAACGGCACCACCAGCACGGCGGCGCTGGACGCGAAGCCGACGAAGGTGATGAGGAAGCGCGGGATCTTGTCGGTGGCCGCGAGGATGTCGTCCTCGAGGCCGCTGGTGGTGTTGTGGGCGATCCCGGCCAGCACGAAGATCGCGATCACCGCGAGCAGGCCGGTCAGGAAGCGGACCAGGTCGGCCGGGCGGTGCACGCGCGCGGCGAGCAGCGGCTCGTGCCGGGGCACGGGCAGCGGCTTGGAGGAGGAGGGCACGCCGGCCGGCGGGACGACGGATGAGGGCTCGGCGATCGCGGGCTCGGCGGGCACGGGTCTGGCGGGCATCGGCGCGGGCGAGGCGCCGGAGGGCGGTACCAGGGGGGTGGTGTCGGGCTCCGCGGTTCCGGCGTCGGCGGTGGCGGCGTCGGTGCCGGCGGTGCCGGCGTCGGGCCCGGGGGAGCGCTCGGCTTTCACCAGGTCCACCGGCTCGCCCGCGCCCTCGGCGCGCGCCGGGGCGCCGGTGTCCGCGGAACGAGCGCCGTCCTGTGCCGGAGTCCCGGCCGCGGGCCGCGCCGGTGCAGGCGGGGTCACGTTCCGGGCGGCAGCCGGGTCGGCGCCGGGCGCGACCGGCCGCGCGGGCTCGTCGGCCTCCGCGCCGCCGTCCCGGCCGCCGTCTCCGGCGCCGGCCGGGTCGCGCGGATCGATCGGAGGATGCGGGGGCTCGGCGGCGGAGCCGGCGGCGTGGCCGGTCGGCCCCGCGCTCGCACTCGATCCGCTCATCTCTCCCCGTCCTCCGTGGAACCGTTTCACCGCATGCCAGTCAAGGGTGGCATGGGGGAGCGGCGCATGTCGGTGCCGGGGCTCACGGGCGGACTCCCCGCCGGATGCTACATTCCGTGGCCCGGAGGGGCGAGGAGGTGGGGAGGCGGCCTCGGTGGAACGCGGTGATGCCCGTCACGGTGCGGCGGGGGACGGCGGGGACGGCCCGTACGGCCCCGGCCCGGACGCCCTGCCGGAGTTCGCGGAGCGCGTGCTGGAGCTGGCCGAGCGGATCCCGCCCGGCAGGGTGATGACCTACGGCGACGTTGCCGAGTACCTGGAGCGGGGCGGCCCGCGACAGGTGGGCCGGGTGATGGCCCTGTACGGGGGTGGCGTCCCGTGGTGGCGGGTGGTGCGCGCGGACGGCGTGCTGCTGCCGGGCCACGAGCTGCGGGCCCTGGCCCGCTACCGCGAGGAGGGCACCCCGCTGCGCGAGCGCCGGGGCGGGGCCGCGCGGGACATGCCGCGGCTGGACCTGGCCCGCGCCCGCTGGGACGGCGCGGCCGGGAGCTGAGCCGGCGGCCGGGGGCCGAGCCGTCCTTCGCGCGCGTACGCGAGCCCGCGCGCCCGCGCGGCGGGTACACAGCGGGAGGCAAGGGGCGCGCGGAGCTGCATTGCACAACGGGAACACCCGTTCTGGTGGCGTTTCCGTGAACCGGGTGCCACCGGTCGGCTGACGGTGCAGGATCGTAGGCTCGCGAGTAGCACCGACACCTCCAGGACCACCCCGTGACCTCGCCTCCCCCCCTTCCCTCCCCGTTCCGGCTGGTGCGGCGACCGCTGGAGCGGCCCGCCCCGCCGGTCCTGGACGCGTACCAGCGCGCGGTCGTCGAGCACCCCGGCGGCCCGCTGCTGGTCCTCGCCGGGCCGGGCACGGGCAAGACGACCACCCTGGTCGAGGCGGTCGCGGAGCGGATCAGGCGCGGCGCCGACCCGGAGCGCGTCCTGGTCCTGACCTTCAGCCGCAAGGCCGCCGCCGAACTGCGCGAGCGCACCGCCGCCCGGCTCGGCTCGGCGCTCGCGCCGCAGGCCGCCACCTTCCACGCCTTCTGCTATGCCCTGGTCCGGGCGCACCAGGAGCCCGAGCTGTTCAGCGACCCGCTGCGCCTGCTCTCCGGCCCGGAGCAGGACGTCATGGTCCGCGACCTGCTCGCCGGCGCCGCCGAGGACGGCCGGGCGGGCGGAGACGGCACCCGCTGGCCCGACGACCTGCGGGCCGGGCTCACCACCCGCGGCTTCGCCGACGAGGTCCGGGCCGTGCTCGCCCGCGCCCGGGAGCTGGGCCTCGGGCCGCGCGCGCTGGCCGGCTTCGCCGAGGCCTCCGGCCGACCGGACTGGCGCGCCGCCGCCGCCTTCTACGCCGACTACCTCGACGTCCTCGACCAGCGCGGGGTGATCGACTACACCGAGCTGGTCCACCGCGCCGTGCTGCTGGCCGAGAGCCCGGCGGCGGGTGCCGCGATACGCGAGCGCTACCAGGCCGTCTTCGTCGACGAGTACCAGGACACCGACCCGGCCCAGGTGCGGTTGCTGCGGGCGCTGGCCGGCGGCGGGCGCGACCTGGTCGCGGTGGGCGATCCGGACCAGTCGATCTACGCCTTCCGCGGGGCCGACGTCAACGGCATCCTCCGGTTCCCGCAGGACTTCCCGCGCGCCGACGGCTCCCCGGCCGACGTACGGGTCCTGCGCGTCTCGCGCCGGGCGGGCGCCACGCTGCTCGCCGCCTCCCGGGAGATCACCCGCCGGATGCCGATGAGCAGGCTGCCCGCCGCCGCGCTGGAGCAGCACCGCGGGCTGCTCGCCGAGCGCGAGGGCGGCCGGGTCGAGGTCTGCACCTTCCCCACCCCCGGCGCCGAGCTGGACAACATCGCCGACCTGCTGCGCCGCGCCCACCTGGAGGACGGCGTGCCGTGGGGCGAGATGGCGGTGCTGGTGCGCTCGGCCGGGCACTCCGTGCCCGCTCTGCGCCGCGCGCTCACCGCGGCCGGCGTCCCGATCGAGGTCGACGGCGACGAACTGCCGCTGCGCGCGGAGCCGGCGGTGGCCCCGCTGCTGCTCGCGCTCCGCGTCTGCGCCGAGTCCGCGGCCGCGACCAAGGCCGCGTCGGAAGCGTCGGAAGCGCCGGGCGTGCCCGAGACCCCTGAGGCGCCCGGCGACGGGCCCGCGGCCCCGGCGGACCGCGCCGACCGCGCGACCGCGGGCCGCGGGGGCGAGCTCGTCCCCGCGGACGCCACCGCCGACGCCTCGGGGGCGCGCGGAGGCGGGCCCGCGGCCCCGGGGAACGGCGCCGAGCCGGGGCTCCCGGCCGCAGACCCGGCGCGCCCGGCGGATGCGGACCCGGCCGCGGTGACCCCGGGCGGAGGCCCGCGCGCCACCGGCGCCTCCGACCCGCTGGACGCGGAGACCGCTCGGGCGCTGCTCACCGGGCCGCTCGGCGGGCTGGACGCCGGCGAGCTGCGGCGGCTCGGCCGTGCGCTGCGCGAGGAGGAGCGCGCGGGCCTGCGCACCGCCGGCGAGGCCCGCCCGGTCCGCCCCGCCGACGAGCTCGTCCGCGAAGCCCTCGCCGAGCCCGAGCGGCTGGTCGCCCTGGAACGCGGCGTCGCCGGCCGCGCCCTCCACCTCGGCCTGCTGCTGCGCAAGGTCCGCGAACTGCTGCTCGGCGGCGCCTCCGCCGAGGAGGCGCTGTGGGCGCTGTGGGACGGCAGCGACCGCTGGCGCTCCCGCCTGGAGGCCGCCGCCCTGCGCGGCGGCCCGGCCGGCCGCAACGCCGACCGCGACCTGGACGCCGTCTGCGCCCTGTTCGAGACGGCCGCCCGCGCGGAGGAGCGGATCGGCAACCGCTCCGCCCTCGGCTTCCTGCGCGAGCTGGAGTCCCAGGACATCGCCGCCGACACGCTCTCCCGGCGCACCGTCCGCCCGGACGCCGTCCGGCTGCTGACCGCACACCGCTCGAAGGGCCTGGAGTGGCGGCTGGTCGTGATCGCCGGCGTCCAGGAGGGCCTCTGGCCGGACCTGCGCCGCCGCGGCTCGCTGCTGGAGGCGGACCGGATCGGGCGGGACGGCCTCGCCGAGCCGCTCAGCCCCGGCGCGCTGCTCGCCGAGGAGCGCCGGCTGTTCTACGTCGCCGCCACCCGCGCCCGCGAGCGGCTGGTGGTGACCGCCGTCAGCGCCCAGGCCGAGGACGGCGACGAGCCCTCCCGCTTCCTGCGCGAGCTCTACCGCGAGTCGAAGGACGGCACCCGCCACCCCCCGGTGGAGGTGACGGACGTGACGCACCGCCCCAAGCGGCCGCTGTCCGTCCCCGCGCTGGTCGCCGAGCTGCGCGCGACCAGCGTGGACGCGGCGGCCTCGCCCGCGCTGCGCGCCGCCGCCGCCGAGCGGCTGGCCCGGCTGGCCGCGCTCACCGACGAGGAGGGCGCGCCGCTGGTCCCCGCCGCCCATCCGAGCCGCTGGTGGGGCATGTACGAGGTGACGCGCAACGCGACGCCGGTGCGCGATCCCGGCGAGCCGCTGCGTCTCTCCGGCAGCGCGCTGCAGAGCCTGGGCGACTGCGCGCTGCGCTGGTTCCTGGACCGCGAGGTGCGCGCCCAGGAGCCGACCAGCGGCGCCCAGGGCTTCGGCAACGTGGTGCACGTGCTGGCGCAGGAGGTCGGCGCCGGAAGCATCCCGCCGGACGCCGAGGTGCTGATGGCCCGGCTGGAGACGGTCTGGGACGCACTGGCCTTCGACGCCCCCTGGAAGTCCGACCAGGAGAAGCAGCAGGCCCGCGAGGTGCTGGAACGCTTCCTGCGCTGGCACGCGAGCCCGCGCGGGCGGGCGCCGGTCGCCGTCGAGCACCCCTTCGAGGTCAGCCTGAAGATCGGCGAGCACGCGGTCGAGCTGCGCGGCTCGATGGACCGCGTGGAGCGTGACGCCGAGGGGCGCGCCTGGGTGGTCGACTTCAAGACCGGGAAGCACAAGCCGACCGCGGCCGAGGTCGCGGAGCACCCGCAGCTGGGCGTCTACCAGCTCGCGGTGCGTGAGGGCGCCCTCGACGACCTCCCGGCGTTCGCCGCGGACGCCGCCGATGCCGCCGAGCACGCCGAGCACGCTGAGCACGACGCCGACCCGGAGGCGGGGCAGGGCGTCCGGCCCGGGGGCGCGGAGCTGGTGCACCTGCGCGTGGCGCGCGGCAAGAACGCCCCGGACCAGCCCGCGGTGCAGGGCCAGCCCGCGCTCGGCCCGCAGGACGGCTGGGTCGAGCAGCTCATCGGCGAGGCCGCGGACAGGGTCCTCAACGAGCGCTTCGGCCCCACCCCGGGCGAGGCCTGCGCCCGCTGCGGCTTCCAGCGCTCCTGCTCGGCCCGCCCGGAGGGCCGCCACGTCGTGCCCTGACCCCGCTCGCGGCCCGGCGCCTGCCGGCCGGCAGGCCGCTGCCCGTCGGGCCGCCCCGGCCGGGGCTGTCGGTGGGGGCGGTTAGCGTGTGTGGCGTGCGCCAGGTACTCAGCAGTCCCGACGAGCTCGCCGAGCTCCTCGGGATCCCGTTCACCGCGGAGCAGCGTCGGGCCATCACCGCCCCGCTCGCCCCCGCGGTGATCGTCGCGGGCGCGGGCTCGGGGAAGACCACGGTGATGGCCGCCCGCGTGGTCTGGCTGGTCGGCACCGGCCAGGTCCGCCCCGAGCAGGTGCTGGGCCTGACCTTCACCAACAAGGCGGCCGGCGAGCTGTCCGAGCGCGTGCGGGTGGCGCTGGCCCGTGCCGGTCTCACCGAGCCGGAGCCGATGCCGCCGGGCGCTCCCCGCGGCACGGCCGCGGCCGGCGAGGACGAGCCGCTCGGCGAGCCCGAGATCTCGACCTACCACGCCTTCGCCGGCCGCCTGCTCACCGAGCACGGCCTGCGCATCGGCCTGGAGCCGGACGTGCGGCTGCTCGCCGACGCGACCCGTTTCCAGCTCGCGGCCCGGGTGCTGCGCCACGCCCCCGGCCCCTACCCGGCGCTCACCCGCGGCTTCACCACCCTCGTCGCCGACCTGCTCAAGCTCGACGGCGAGCTCGCCGAACACCTGGTGGAGCCGGCCGCGCTGCGCGCCCACGACGCCGAGCTGGCCGCCCAACTCGCCGGCGTCCGGCTCACCAACGACGACCTGCGCACGGTCCCCGGCGTGCTGGCCGCCCGCGCCGAGCTGGCCGAGCTGGTCGAGCGCTACCGCCGCCGCAAGCGCGAGCTGGGCGTGATGGACTTCGGCGACCAGATCGCCGCCTCCGCCCGCCTCGCCCGCACCCGCCCGGAGGTCGGCCGGCTGCTGCGGGAGCAGTTCCAGGTCGTCCTGCTCGACGAGTACCAGGACACCTCGGTGGCCCAGCGGCTGCTGCTGGCCGGCCTGTTCGGCGACGGCACCGGCCACCCGGTCACCGCCGTCGGCGACCCCTGCCAGGCCATCTACGGCTGGCGCGGCGCCTCGGTGGCCAACCTCGACGAGTTCCCGGTCCACTTCGCGCACCCGGACGGCCGCCCCGCCGCCCGCTACGCCCTCAGCGAGAACCGCCGCAGCGGCGGGCGCCTGCTGGAGTTCGCCAACCGGCTGGCCGCCCCGCTGCGCGCGATGCACGAGGGTGTCGAGGCGCTGCGCCCCGCCCCGGGTGCCGAGCGGGACGGCTTCGTCCGCTGCGCCCTGCTGGAGACGCACGAGGACGAGGTCGCCTGGGTGGCCGACCGGATCAGGCACCTGGTGGACACCGGCACGCCTCCGGGCCGGATCGCCGTGCTCTGCCGGTCGGGCACCGCCCTCTTCTCCGACATGCACGCCGCGCTGGTGGCCCGGGACGTCCCGGTCGAGGTGGTCGGCCTGTCCGGGCTGCTGGACCTGCCGGAGGTGGCCGACCTGGTCGCGGTCTGCGAGGTGCTGGACGACCCGACGGCCAACTCGGCCCTGGTCCGGCTGCTCACCGGCCCGCGCTGGCGGATCGGCCCGCGCGACCTCGCGCTGCTCGGCCGTCGCGCGCGCGACCTGGTCGCCGCCGCGGTAGCCGGGCCCGGGGGCGAGGACCGGCTCGCCTCCGCCGTCGCCGAGACCGACCCCACTGAGGTGGTCTCGCTCTCCGACGCGCTGGAGACCTTCCTGCTGCCCGGCCAGGCGGGCGTGCCGGAGCTGCCGTTCTCCGCAGAGGCCCGCGAGCGCTTCGCCCGCCTCGCCGCCGAGATACGCGAGCTGCGGCGCGGTCTGGCCGAGCCGCTGATGGACCTGCTGCACCGGGTCCTCGCCGTGACCGGCCTGGACGTCGAGCTCTCCGCCTCCCCGCACGCGCTGGCCGCCCGGCGCCGGGAGACCCTGCGCGGGTTCCTCGACGTCGCGGCCGGCTTCGCGGACCTCGACGGCGACCCGTCGCTCAGCGCCTTCCTCGGCTTCCTGCGCGCCGCCCGCGAGTACGAGCGAGGCCTGGACACCGCCCTGCCCGGCGGCGACGACACGGTCAAGGTGCTCACCGCGCACAAGTCCAAAGGCCTGGAATGGGACGTCGTGGCCGTGCCGGGGCTGGTCAAGGGCGCTTTCCCGAGCGACCGCGGCCGGGAATCGTGGACCCGCAGCCCGGCCGCGCTGCCGCACGCCCTGCGCGGGGACGCCGCGACGCTGCCGGCCGCGCCCGAGTGGTCCTCGCGCGGGCTCAAGAATTTCCAGACCGCGATGAAGGAGCACGCCGCCGTCGAGGAGCTCCGCCTCGGCTACGTCGCCTTCACCCGCCCGCGCACGCTGCTGCTCGCCTCCGGGCACTGGTGGGGGCCGAGCCAGAAGAAGCCGCGCGGCCCGTCGGCGTTCCTCCAGGAACTGCGCGCCTACTGCGAGGAAGACGTGGGCGGCGAGATCGAGCACTGGGCCCCGGGCCCCGGCGAGGGCGCCGAGAATCCGCTGCTGCGGCGCGGAGCCGACTACCCGTGGCCCCTCCCGCTCGACCCCGAGGCGCACGCCGCGCGCCTCGCCGCGGCGGAACGCGTGTACGCCCACCTCGCGGCGACGGCGACGGCGACGGCCGGCGCCGGCCCGGCGGGGCCCGAACGCCGGGGGGTGCCCGACCCCGGGACTGTGCCTGAGCCCCAGGCCGAGGCCGAGGCCGGCGCCGGGCGCCGGGGCGCTGACGTCCCGCCGGTCGCCGGTCGGCGCGAGGTCGTGGCAGAGTCGCGGGCCGTGCCTGAATCCCGCGCCGTGGCCGAGCGTGGGGCCACGGATGCCCTTCGGGCCGTGGCCGAGCAGGGGGCGGTGGCCGGGTCCTGGGCCAGGTCTGAGTCCCCGGCCGTGCCGGCGTCCGAGCCCGGGCGCGAGTCTCCGCCCGTGCCGGAGCCGCGGGGCGCGGTCGGCGCGCCGGGTGGTTCCGCGCGCGGCGGCTCGCCCGGGCCCGGTGAGGGCCGGGGCGGGCGCGCGCAGTACCCGCTGACAGCGGAGGAGCAGCGGCGGCTGGCTTCCTGGGACCGGGATCTGGAGGCGCTCGGCGCCGAGCTGCTGCGCAGCCGCCGCCGGGTGCGCGAGGTCCCGCTGCCCGGCTCGCTCACCGCCTCCCAGCTGCTGCGGGTCGCCGCGGATCCGGACGGCTTCGCACGCGAGCTGGCCCGGCCGATGCCGCGCCCGCCGCAGCCCGCCGCGCGCCGCGGCACCCGCTTCCACGCCTGGGTGGAGTCCCGGATCGAGCCGCTGATGCTGCTGGACCCCGACGGCCTGCCCGGCGAGGACGACGACGGCATCGAGGACGAACGCGACCTCGCCCGCCTGAAAGAGGCGTTCCTGCGCACCGACTACGCCTCCCGGACACCGCACCGCGTCGAGGCCCCGTTCCAGATCCTGCTTGGCGGCCGGGTGGTGCGCGGGCGGATCGACGCGGTCTACCGCACGGAGGGGCGCGCGGGCGAAGGCGAGCGCTTCGAGGTCGTCGACTGGAAGACCAACCGGCACGAGGACGCCGACCCGCTCCAGCTCGCCGTGTACCGGCTGGCCTGGGCCGAGCAGGCCGGGGTCCCCCTCGACCGGGTCGACGCGGCGTTCCTCTACGTCCGCAGCGGCGCCGTCGTCCGCCCCGAGGGGCTGCCCGGACGGCGGGAACTGGAGCGATTGCTGGACGGAGGGTGACCGGGGCACTGCACTCCGTGCCGATCGCTCCTATTGTGGGGCGGTAGCCGTCCGGACCCGTCGTCCCGGCGGCCGTCGTCCCCACCGCCGGCGGCCTCGGCCTGCCCGTCCGCCCTCACCGCCCGCGTCGCCCGCCCCGTCCGCCCGTCACCGCCCGTCCGCCTTCGCGCTGGAGAGCCGAACTTGAGAGTCGCCGGAACCTCGCGCCGCCTCCTGGCCTGGGACAGGTGGCTGCTGCTCCTGCCCTTCCTGGGCATCGCGGTGGTGGCGGCGCTCGACTGGGCGAACCCCAGCCCGCACGTCACCCTGGAGCCCGCGGTGACGGCGGGCCCGGCGCTGGCCGGCATCGTCAGCCGCCGCACCTGGTTCCCGCTGGTGGTCGGCGTGGTCGGGGCCGGGGTGGCGTTCCTGCTGGCCACGCACGACCGCACCCTGCACGCCTCGGTGCACACCACCAGCATCATCGCGGTGATGCTGGTGGCCGTGATCGGCGCGATCTCGGTGCGGCTCCGCGCCCGGCAGGAGCGGGCGCTGGCCGGTGCCCGGCTCATCGCGGAGGTCGCGCAACGCGTGCTGCTGCGCTCGGTCCCGGAGCGTGTCGGCCCGGTGCGCGCGGCCGTGCACTATGCCGCCGCGGCGGCGCACGCCCGCATCGGCGGCGACCTCTACGAGGTGGTGCGGACCCGCTACGGCGTGCGGGCGGTCATCGGCGACGTGCGCGGCAAGGGCCTCGGCGCGGTGGAGACCGCCGCGTCGGTGCTGGGCGCGTTCCGCGAGGCCGCGCACCTGGAGCCGCGGCTGGACCGGGTGGCGGCCTGGCTGGCGGACAGCCTCGACCGGTCCCTGCGCGAGCAGGCGGAGGAGGAGGCGGAGAGCGCCGCCGACGCGCCCGGCCCGGCGCTCGCCGGCCCGGGCGACCGCGGCGGCATCGAGGAGGAGTTCGTCACCCTGCTCGCCGTCTCCGTCGACGACGCGGGAGTGCTGGAGATGGTCAACTGCGGGCATCCGGCGGCGATGCTGCTGCGTGCCGGGCAGCCGGCGCGGGCGCTGTCGCCGGAGCGGAACGAGCCGCCGCTCGGGGTGCTGCCGCCGGGAGCCGTGCGGCCGCCGGTGCTCCGGCTGCGGCTGGACGAGGGCGACCGCATCCTGCTGTACACGGACGGCGTGATCGAGGCGCGGGACGCCGCCGGGCGGTTCTACCCGCTCCCGGAGCGGCTTGCGGGGCTGGTCGGCGAGGGCGGCGCGGACGATCCGCCGGCCGAGGTGCTGGCCCGGATCCACGATGATGTCCGGGCCTTCGTGGGGCGGGCGCTGGGTGACGACGCGGCGATGCTGCTGCTGGAGTTCGCCCCGCTGCGGCGCGAGGCGCCGGGCCCGGCGGCCGCGGAGGAGACCGCGGCACGGCCCGCGCCGCCCCGGCCCGCGACCCCGGCGGACGCCGCGTCCGGTGTTTCCCCGGGCGGCGTGCAGCCGGCGGCGTCGGCGGACAGGCCGCCCGCGGCCGAGGACCGCCGACCGGCCTGAGCGGGCCGTCCCGCCGACCCGGCGGCCGCCTCGACTGAGCACGCGAGGGGCCGCGTGAGACCGGCGGACGGGCCACCCGCGCCCGAGGACCGCAGGCCGGCCTGCGCAAGTCGCGCCGCCGACCGGGCGCCCCCGCCGACCCGGCGGCGCGCCTCGACCGAGCTCGCTCCGGGCCGTGAGCCCGGCGGACCGGCCGTCCCCGCCCGAGGACCGTCGCTCGGCCTGAGCAAGTCGCCCCGCCGACCGGGCGCCCCGCCGACCCGGCGGCACGCCTCGACCGAGCACGCGAGGGGCCGTGAGACCGGCGGACGGGCCGCCCGCGCCCGGGGACCGCAGGCCGGCCTGCGCTCAACCGCCCGGCTGCCCGCGCCGCGCGCGGAGCGGTCCGCGCGGCGCGGCGAGGCGTCTCGCCCGGCGCCAGGGCGACGTGGCGGCGGTGGCGAGCGTGGGCGGGCCACCACCGCCTCCGCAGCCGGTCGCGGCCGGCGGCCCGGCGGGGCCGGGCGGGCCCGCCGGGCGTGGGACCGGTGCGGGCCTGACGGCGATTAGAGTCGTGCCATGACCTCCAGTTCCTCTTCCGGCACCTCCGCCCCGGCTCGTGACGACGCTGTCCTCGCCCACATCGCGCAGCACGGCGAGGAGTTCCTCGCGGCGCTGAGCGAATGGCTGCGCATCCCCTCGGTCTCCGCGCAGCCGGAGCACGCCGGCGACGTCCGCGCCTCCGCCGAGTGGCTGTGCGGGACGCTGTCCGCGACCGGGTTCCCGGTGGTGGAGGTCTGGGAGACCGCCGGCGGGGGCCTGCCCGCCGTCTACGCGGAGTGGCCGTCCGGCGAGGAGGGTGCCCCGACCGTCCTGGTCTACGGCCACCACGACGTGCAGCCCGCCGCGCTCGCGGACGGCTGGGAGAGCGATCCCTTCGAGCCGCGCCGGGCCGACGGCCGCCTCTACGCGCGCGGTGCGGCCGACGACAAGGGGCAGGTCTTCTTCCACACCCTCGGTGTCCGCGCGCACCTCGCCGCGACCGGCCGGACCGCCCCCGCGGTCAACCTCAAGCTGCTGGTCGAGGGCGAGGAGGAGTCCGGCTCGCCGAACTTCGGCGAGCTGATCCGGCGGCACGCGGACCGGCTGGCCGCCGACCTGGTGATCATCTCGGACACCGGCATGTGGGCCGAGGACACCCCGACCGTCTGCACCGGCATGCGCGGACTCGCGGACTGCCAGATCGATCTCTACGGCCCCGACCAGGACATCCACTCCGGCTCCTTCGGCGGCGCGGTGCCCAACCCGGCCACCGAGGCCGCACGGCTCGCCGCCGCGCTGCACGACGAGCACCGCCGCGTCGCGATCCCCGGCTTCTACGACGGCGTCGTCGAGCTGACCGAGCGGGAGCGCGAGCTGTTCGCGGAGCTGCCCTTCGACGAGTCCGCGTGGCTGCGCACGGCGAAGTCGCGCGGCACCCTCGGCGAGGAGGGCTTCAGCACTCTGGAGCGGATCTGGGCGCGCCCGACCGCCGAGGTCAACGGCATCTGGGGCGGCTACACCGGCCCGGGCGGCAAGACCATCGTCCCGGCCGAGGCGCACCTCAAGCTCTCCTTCCGGCTGGTCGCCGGGCAGGACGTGGAGAAGGTGCGGGAGGCCGTCGCCACCTGGGTCGCCGAGCGGCTGCCCGACGGCATCCGGCACGAGATCGTCTTCCCCGGCGCGACCCGCCCCTGCCTGACCCCGCTCGACCACCCGGCGTTGCGGGCGGTGGTCCGCTCGATGGAGCGGGCCTTCCAGCAGCCGGTGCGGTTCACCCGCGAGGGCGGCTCGGGACCGGCCGCGGACCTGCAGGACGTGCTGGGCGCGCCGGTGCTGTTCCTCGGGATCTCGGTGCCCTCGGACGGCTGGCACTCGGTGAACGAGAAGGTCGAGCTGGACCTGCTGGTCAAGGGCGCGGAGACGGCCGCCTACCTGTGGAGCGACCTGGCCGCGGGCGGGGACGCCGCCGACGCCGGGTGACGGGAAACACCTGGCGAAACGCCGGAGAAGACGTGCCTCACGCCCCCGGGCTGATCGACAGTGGGGTAGGACAGGCCGGCAGTACGGCAGCACAGCGCGAGGACTTGGGGCACAGGCACGTGACAGCCACGCAGTCGGAACATCAGGGGAGCGGACCGGGACCGCAGCGGAGGGACGGGCGGGCGGACGTGCCGGCTCAGCAGGCCGCGGGCCCGGCCGGATCCGCGGCCGCGGAGTCCGCCGCCGGGGAGGCCGCCGCCGGGGACGCCGGCCTCGGCCTCGCGGCCGACTCCTGGCGGCGCGCGCCGCTCGCCCTCTCGCGCTCCGGCGCGGACCGCGCGGCGCACCACCGGGTCGACGAGGCGTGGCTCGCCGCGGCCTGGGCCGACCCGGCGACCCGCGTGCTGGTACTCGCCGAGGGCCGCGCGCTGGTGGTCGACATCGCCCCGGACCGCACGGACCTGGTGCTGCTCCCTCCCGCCGAGGCGCCCGCGGGGGACCGCATCTACCTCGGCACGGACGAGGACGGCGTCTCCTACTTCGCCGTCACGGCGACGGAGCTGCCGGCGGCGGCCGAGGGCGCCGGGGCCCGCGCCGCCGACCTCCGCGAGGTCGGCGCCTCGCTCGGGGACCGCGAAGCCGGCCTGCTGGTGCACGCGGTGGCCCTGGAGAACTGGCACCGCTCGCACCGGTTCTGCCCCCGCTGCGGCCACCACACCCGGCCGGCCTCGGCCGGGCACGTCCGGCAGTGCACGGCCTGCGGACGCGAGCACTACCCGCGCACCGACCCGGCCGTGATCATGCTGGTCACCGACGACCAGGACCGGGCGCTGCTGGGCCGCCAGGCCGTCTGGCCGCAGGGCCGCTACTCCACGCTGGCCGGCTTCGTGGAGCCGGGGGAGTCGCTGGAGCAGGCCGTCGCCCGCGAGGTGCGGGAGGAGTCCGGGGTGGTGGTCGCACAGGCCGACTACGTCGCCAGCCAGCCGTGGCCGTTCCCGTGCAGCCTGATGCTCGGCTTCACGGCGCGCGCGGACGCCCGCGACGGCGGCACCGAGATCCACGTCGACGGCGAGGAGCTCTCGGACGCGCGCTGGTTCAGCCGCGAGGAGCTGCGCGCGGGGATGGAGAACGGCACCGTGCTGCCGCCGTCCGGGATCTCCATCGCCCGGCGCCTGATCGAGCTCTGGTACGGCAGTCCCCTCCCGGACTCCGCGCACTGGTGAGGCGGGGAGCGTCGCGCGGAGGCTTCCTGACGCGCGACGACGGCGCACGCTGCCCCTGAGGGCGCGCGGCATCGCCCGCACGCCTCGCGGGGCCGCCGGGGGGGGGTGCCCGTCGGCCCCGGCGGCCGCCCGCGTCCCCTCGCCGGCCGGTCAGGCCGAGGATGCCGCCCGGGGCGCTCCGCCTGTGAACCGCGCCCCCTGCTGCGCTCGCGCGCCCCGCTGCGCCGGTGCTTCGCCCCGGCCGCCGCCCGCACCGACCGCGCCGAGGACGCCCGCGCTCGCCGCTACCGTCGAGCTCGCGCCCGCCCTCGCCGAGGCTGTCGCGCCCGCCCCGGCCGGTCCGGCGTGGCCGGTGGGGAGGACGCAGCTGACCGTTTTGCCGTCGAGGCCGGCCCGCACCTCCCAGCTCTCCGCGAGCGCCTCGACGATCAGCAGACCCCGGCCGGACTGGTCGCCCGGGCCCGCCTCGCGCGGGACCGGAAGGCAGGGGCCGCCGTCGGAGACGGAGATCCGCAGCATCTCGTCGGTGAGCGCGATGGCCAGGTCCACCGGCCCGTGCCCGTACCGGACGGCGTTGGTCACCAGCTCGGAGACGATCATCTCGGCGCCGTCCACCAGGTGCCCGGCGCCCCACGCGGCGAGCGCCGTCCTGGTCAGCCGGCGGGCGTGCCGGACGACCTCGGGCCGGGCGGGGAGGGAGGCGGTGGCGGCCCAGGCGCCTCGTCTGTTCATGCTGCGGACTCCGACCGCGCTGTCCGGGCGCGGGGCCGGAAGGGAGGCGGGTTGGGACATGGCTGACCCCCGACGGAACTAGCTGGGATTTAAAGTATGATTCCAACCTTGGCCCATATTGGCGGTTTCGGTGGATTGCCCGCAAGCGGTATCGCTACATTCGCCGGGTGAACATCTCCCGGGGCCCGGGTCAGGCGCCCAAATACCAACGGCTGGCCGCCGACCTCCGGCGGAGAATCGCGGCCGGGGAATGGCCCAGCGGGCAGCCGCTGCCGGTCGAATCCGAACTCGAAAACCAGTACGGAGTCGCTCGAAATACCGTCCGACTGGCGGTCGATCTGCTGGTCAACGAGGGTCTTCTGGTGCGCGTCCAGGGCAAGGGGACCTACCTCAAGGACCATTCGGTCATCGACCATCATGCTTACCGCCTCCCCTCTCCCCGTCGTTCCGGCGACGCGCTTCCTTCCGCCTCCCAGATGTACACGGAAGAGGCGGCGGCAGCGGGCCGCAGATTGACGGCGGACTTCCAGATGCTGATCGTACGGGCCGCCACCGACATCACCGCGCGGTTGCGGATCAAACCCGGCGAGGCGGTGGTTCTGCGCCGGGTGCTGCGGCACGTGGACGGGGAGCCGTGGTCCATCGAGGAGAACCATTACCCGGTCGCCCTCGCCTCCAGCACGCGGCTGATGGACCCCGATCCGGTGGACGGGGGCGACGAGGCCGCGCTGCGCGCCGCGGGACTGGTCGAGACCGCGTGCGTCGACGAACTCACCGCGCGGATGCCCAACCCGGAGGAGGCGCAGTGGTTCCAGGCCGGTCCCGGGGTGCCGCTGCTGGTCCAGCGCCGCACCGGGTACGGCCCCGACGGGCCGGTCCGGGTCACCGAGACCCGCTACTGCGCCGACCGCAACCGCCTGGTCTACGAACTCGGCGAGGCCTCCGGACCGGCGGGCCCCTGAGCCGGCGCCGGACGCACGGCAGGCCCGCCGCGCGACTCGGTCGTGCGGCGGGCCTGCCGGGGGAGTACGGGGTGCCCGGGCGGGGCGTCAGGCCCCGATCTTCTCCTTGACCTGGGCCAGCGACGGGTTGGTCAGCGCCGACCCGTCGGCGAAGAGCACGGTCGGGACGGTCTGGTTGCCCCCGTTGACGCTCTCCACGAACTGCGCGGCGGCCGGGTCCTGCTCGATGTTGACCTCGGTGTACGCGATGCCCTCGCGTTCCATCTGGCTCTTCAGGCGGCGGCAGTAACCGCACCAGGTCGTGCTGTACATCGTGATCGAGGCCGTGGACATGCGCGTGCTCCTCCGGGTCTGCAGGGGCGGCCGACGGTGACGGCGGGTTCAACGTGTGCCGCGCGGTGGGCATTCCCGCAGGTTGTCCACCGCCCTGTGGACAACCTTCCGAGACGGTCGGAGGAGCTTGAGAGGATGGGGGCATGCAGGAGGAGCTCCCCACCGGTGCCGCCGCCGTGCCCGCGCCCGCGCCCGAGTCGACGGCCGCGGTCGCGGCCTTCGGCGCGCGCCCGCCGCGCAGCGCGGACGAGGTACTGGCCGGGCTCGACCCGGAGCAGCGGGCCGTGGCGACCGCCCTGCACGGCCCGGTCTGCGTGCTGGCCGGCGCCGGCACGGGCAAGACCCGGGCGATCACCCACCGCATCGCCTACGGCGTGCACAGCGGGATCATGGTCCCCCAGCAGGTCCTGGCGGTGACCTTCACCGCGCGGGCCGCCGGCGAGCTGCGCGGCCGGCTGCGCGGGCTGGGTGTCGACGGCGTGCAGGCCCGCACCTTCCACTCGGCCGCGCTGCGCCAGCTCCAGTTCTTCTGGCCGCGCGCGGTGGGCGGTGCGCCGCCGCAGATCGTGGACCGGAAGATCCAGCTGGTCGCGGAGGCCGCGGCGCGCTGCCGGCTGCGCGTGGAGCGCACCGAGCTGCGCGACCTCACCGGCGAGATCGAGTGGGCCAAGGTGACCCAGGCGGTGCCGGAGGACTACCCGGCGGCGGCGGCCAAGGCCGGCCGCGAGCCCCCGCGCGACGCCGCCGAGGTGGCCCGGGTCTACGGCGTCTACGAGCAGGTCAAGCGCGAGCGCGGAGTGATCGACTTCGAGGACGTGCTGCTGCTGACGGTCGGCGTGCTGGAGGAGCGTCCCGACATCGCGGAGCAGGTCCGCGCCCAGTACCAGCACTTCACCGTCGACGAGTACCAGGACGTCTCGCCGCTGCAGCAGCGGCTGCTCGACCTCTGGCTGGGCCCGCGCGGCTCGCTCTGCGTGGTCGGCGACGCCGGCCAGACGATCTACTCCTTCACCGGCGCCACCCCCGACTACCTGCTCGGCTTCCGCACTCGGCATCCGGACGCGACGGTGGTGAAGCTGGTCCGCGACTACCGCTCCACTCCCCAGGTGGTGCACCTGGCCAACGGCGTGCTGGGGCAGGCGCGCGGCCGGGCGGCGGCGCAGCGGCTGGAGCTGGTCGCCCAGCGCCCGCCGGGCCCGCAGCCGCGCTGGGCCGAGTACCCGGACGAGCCGGCCGAGGCGGAGGGCACCGCCCGGCGGGTGCGCGCGCTGCTGGACTCCGGCGTGCGGGCGAGCGAGATCGCGGTGCTGTTCCGGACCAACGCGCAGTCCGAGCTCTACGAGCAGGCGCTGGCCGATCTCGGCCTGCCCTACCAGCTGCGCGGAGCCGAGCGCTTCTTCGAGCGGCCGGAGATCCGGGAGGCCGGCTTGCTGCTACGCGGTGCCGCGCGGGCGGCCGGTGGCGCGGACGGCGCGGAGGAGGCCGGGCTCGGGGCGCAGGTGCGCGCGGTGCTGGCCTCCCGGGGGTTCACGCCGGAGCCGCCGACGGGGTCCGGGGCGGTGCGCGAGCGGTGGGAGTCGCTGGCCGCACTGGTCCGGCTGGCGGAGGAGTTCGAGGCGGCCCGCCGCCCGGCAGGGCTGCCCGCCGACCTGTCCGCGTACGTGGCGGAGCTGGACGCCCGCGCCGCCGCGCAGCACGCCCCGGCGGTGGAGGGCGTCACCCTCGCCTCGCTGCACGCGGCCAAGGGCCTGGAGTGGGACGCGGTGTTCCTGGTCGGCCTGACCGACGGGATGCTGCCGATCAGCCATGCCCGGACGGAGGCGCAGATCGAGGAGGAGCGCCGGCTGCTGTACGTCGGGGTGACGCGGGCGCGGGAGCATCTGACGCTCTCCTGGGCGCTGGCGCGGTCGCCGGGGGCGCGCGGCGGCCGGCGGCCCAGCCCCTTCCTGGACGGGCTGCGGCCGGGATCCGGCGGGCGGGCCGCGCCGCGCTGGGGCGCGGGGGTCGCGGCCGTATGCGCCGCCGGCGCGGCCGGGAGCGGAGTCGAGCGCGAGGGCTTCGAGGGCGAGGGCTTCGGCGACGACCCGGGCCATGCGGCCTCCGGCGGATACGGCCCGGCGGGCGGCGGCCGGGGCGAGTCGCGCGGCGCGGCCGTACGGCGGCGCGTTCCCGCCGTCTGCCGGGTGTGCGGGCGGCCGCTGGCGAGCGCCTTCGAGCGCAAGCTGCGGCACTGCACGGACTGCCCGGCGGATCTCGACGAGGAGCTGCACGAGCGGCTGCGGGACTGGCGCGAGCGCACCGCCCGCGCGCAGGGGCTGCCCAGCTGGTGCGTCTTCACGGACGCGACGCTGCTGGCGATCGCCGAGCAGCGGCCGGCGGACGTCCGCGCGCTGGCCGGAATCTCCGGGGTGGGCCGGGCGAAGCTGGACAAGTACGGAGAGGCCGTGCTGTCGTTGTGCGGTGGCGGCACCCAGGGCATGGGCGGCGCGGAACCGGAGGCTTCGGAGTCCGCGCGCGAATCGGCCGGGGAATCGCCGGATAAATAGTTTGCGCGCGCGCCCGCGGGCGCACTAGCGTGCCGATGCACGGCCGAGGAGACGAGGCCGCGCGCCCGCGGAGTCGCCTCCGCGCCAGCTGTTCCTGTTGCACCAGTAGTTGTCCACCAGCGGTTCTGCTCACCGGCAGAGCCCGAGCGCCGGAAGGAGGGCGAACGATGTCGAGCATCACGATCACCCACGCGATCACCAAACTGACGGAGTCCGCCGTCGTCACCGGCGCCGGCCTGTCCGTGCGCGGCATCAGCGGTGCCGGTCTCCTCGGTACCGGTGCGCCGGCCGGTTGTGCCTCGGCTGCCGTCGTCGGCTTCGCCGGTGCCGCCGGTGCCGCCGGCAACGCCGGCTCCGCCATGGGCGAGGCCGTCCGCGTCCGCCGTCCGGAGATGCGCGACGTCCGACCGCTGTGGGCACTCGGGGCAGCAGTAGCCGCCAAGGCGGATCACGGCTATGCCGCGGGTGCCGACACGACCCGGATCACGGCCACCGCCGGCACGGCGACGCTTCAGCAGTCCCAGTACGACCAGCTCCACCAGACGGTTTCCATGCGGGCCTTCCGCGGGCTCGAACCCTGGAGAGAACGAACCTGACTCTGCATCAGGTCGGTGCCTCCAGGGCCGCGGAACCCGTGAACGGGATCCGCGGCCCATTTGTTTGCCCGGTCCCGGCCCACCGGCCGGGACCGGGCGGCATACACGACGAGAACGAGACGACGAGGAAGACACAGGTGTCACCCGTTTCGCAGGTCCCCGACCACCAACAGGCCGACCAGTCTCACCCGCCGGAGGTTTCCCTGATGCAGCTCACGGCCATCGACGAGGCGGACAGCCTCGGCGTGCCCATCCCCTGCCGCTCCTACGACCCCGAGGTCTTCTTCGCGGAGACCCCGGCCGACGTGGAGTACGCCAAGACCCTCTGCCAGACCTGCCCGGTCCGGGAGGCCTGCCTCCAGGGCGCCAAGGAGCGCCGCGAGCCGTGGGGCGTGTGGGGCGGGGAGCTGTTCGTCCAAGGCGTCGTGGTGCCGCGGAAGCGGCCCCGGGGACGTCCGCGCAAGACCGAGGTGATGGCGTGACCGCCCTCGCCGCGGAGGCGCTGCGGCGCTCGATAGCGGAGGCCGTTCCGGCGGCCGTGCCGGCGAGCCGGTATCCGCGGACGAGCCGCCGCCCGAACGACCCGCACCAGCCGTACGACCACCGAGCACCGCACGCGCAGGACCCGATGAACCGGCAACTCCACAGCACAGTCCCGGCCACCACGACCTTGAACAGGAAGCGCACGATGCATCTCATGCCCGAAGCCCTGGCACGCGCGCATATGCGGCTGCGGCGCGTGCTGGCGGCGGTGCTGCTGCACTGACCCGGCCGCGTCGCCGCGTGACCGTGCCCGCCGGGTGCGGGCGCGGAGGACCGGGAGGCGGCTCGGACCGGCTGGATCCTCAGCCGATCCGGGCCGCTTCCGTCGTCTCCGCCCCCTTCGGGCCGCCCGTCGGCTCGGTGTCCGTCGGCTCGGTGTCCGTGGGGGCGCCGTCCTCGGGGGCGTCGGCCGGCTCGGCGAACCCCGGGAGCCAGTCGCGCAGTTCGTCCTGCAGCCGGGTGGTCGCCTCCAGCTGGCACAGCACGCCGGTGGTGCTCAGCGTGACCCGGTGGATGAGCAGGTAGGAGGGCGGCAGGTTGAGCTGCCGGCCCAGGTTGTAGGCGGGGGAGCGGGGGTCGGCGATCCGGGCGGCCTGGGCCCGCATCCACTCCCGGGTGTAGGTGAACTCCTCCACCGCGAGCGGCTCGATGATGGGCAGCAGGTAGTCGAGGACGGCGTCCGCGTCGAGATCGATGGACGGGCGGACGAACCCCTCCTGGCGCAGCATCTCCAGCACCGTCCCCGCGTCGCCCTCCAGCGCCAGCCGCAGGGCGGTGCCGATCGGCCGGGGCAGCCCGCCGGGCAGCCGGTCGACCGTGCCGAAGTCCAGCACGCCCAGCCGCCAGCCGGAGACCGGGCCGTCGTCCGGGATCAGCCGGAAGTTGCCCGGGTGCGGGTCGGCGTGCAGCAGGCCGGTGCGGGCCGGGCCGGAGAACAGGAAGCGGGTGAGCAGCTGCCCGGCGCGGTCCCGCTCGGCGCGCGAGCCGCCGGCGATCACCTCGGACAGCGGGATGCCGTCGAGCCAGCGGGTGACCAGTACCTTGTCGCCCTGGGCGACGACCGCCGGGACGGCGATGTCCGGGTCCCCGGCGAACTCGACGGCGTGCGCCTGCTGGGCGTCCGCCTCCAGGGCGTAGTCCAGCTCCTCGGAGATCCGCGCCCGCAGTTCGGCGATCAGCGGCTTGATGTCCACCCCGGGCACCAGCGGCCCTATCAGCCGGGCCAGCCGGCCGAGCTGGGTGAGGTCGGAGAGCAGCGCCTCGCCCGCGCCCGGGTACTGGATCTTGACGGCCACCGGGGAGCCGTCCCGCCAGACCGCGCGGTGCACCTGGCCGATCGAGGCCGCGGCGGCGGGTCGCTCGTCGAACTCCTGGAACATCGACCGCCAGTCCGGCCCGAGCCGCTCGCTCAGCACCTGGCGCACCGTCCCGGCCGGCATCGGCGGGGCGGCCTCCTGGAGCTTGGTGAGGGCGGCCCGGTAGGGGCCCGCGACCTGCTCCGGCAGGGCGGCCTCGAAGACCGAGAGGGCCTGGCCGAACTTCATCGCCCCGCCCTTCAACTCCCCGAGTGTGCGGAAGAGTTGATCGGCCGTCCGCTGCTGCAGCTCGGCCGCGACCTCGTCGGCGGGCCGGCCGCCGAGGCGGCGCCCGAGGCCGAGCGTGGCCCGGCCCGCCATCCCGAGCGGCAGCGCCGCGAGTTTCGCGGTACGCGTCACTGCCTTGCGCGGAAGATCGCTCACGCCTGCCTCCAGCCTGCCGAGAACCTGTGTCGTCGCCGGTCGCACGCCGCGGGTCCGCTCGCGCCGGCCGCGGGCCCGGCGGGGGCCCGGGCCCGGCGCCGCGGATCACCGCGCCCATTGTCCCCCCTCATACCCGTTCACCGGCCCAGGCGGGAAGCCCCGACTCCTCGGGCGCCCAGTGGCAGCCGCAGTCCGGATGGGCCGCGACCGGCCGCCGGCGGACCGCACCGTCGGCCGCCGAGACCTCCAGCACCGCGCCGACGCTCGGCGGTGAGCCGCCGTCGAGCAGCAGCAGGGCGTGCAGCGCGGCCAGCGCGGCGGTGGCCGCGGCCAGGGCGCCGTCGCAGGCGGGCGGCGGCCCCGGGCGGCCGGAGCAGAGCTGCGCCCAGACCCGGGGCCAGGTCGGGTCCCGGTCGGCGCGGTGCAGCGAGAGGCAGCGGCCGCAGGGCGACTCCCCGGGCAGCACGAACGGCCCGACCGAGCCCACCGTCTCCAGTACCCCGGTGTACAGGTGCGGAGTGCCGGACTGCACCAGGGCGCGGCTGAGTTCGGGGTCGGGCGCCCAGGCCGCCGCCGTCCGCCGAGGGGCGACCACGACCAGCGAGGGGACCGCGCCGGCCGGCGGCGGGCTGCTCCGCGGCGGCGCTCCGGTGGCACGGCGGACGGCCTCGCGGGCCGCGGTCTCGCGCAGCCGGCCGGCGTCCTCGGGACGCAGCCCGCCGGGCGAGGCGTCCTCGGCGGCGACCCGGCCGGCGTCGCGGACGTCGACCCGGCCCACCCCGGCCGCGGCCAGCTGGGCGGCGAGGGCGGCCCCGATCCGCCCGGCGCCCTCGACCCGCACCCAGGCCCGCCGCCGCGCGGCCAGCACGGCCGGGGCCGCGCCGGGTGCCGGATGGACCAGGCTGAGGGCGGCGAGGTCGGGGGAGAGTCGCCGGCGCTCCGGCGGGGGGAGGTCGCCCAGGGCGCGCTGGGCGGTGGCGTCGTCGAGGGCGTGCGCCCGCTCCAGGTCGTCGAGGAGCGCCCGCACCCGCTCCTCGGGCACGCCGAGCGCGGCGGCCTCGGCGGCCAGGGCGAGGAACTCCCTGGTGCCGTCGAGCAGGTCGAGGACGGCGGTCTCGGCCGGCCCGGCGGTGCGGACCAGCGCGGCGTGCGCCGGGCCGAGGCCGAACTGCACGGTCTCGCGGTCGCGCCAGATACGGCGCAGCGCGGGCTTGAGCCAAGGACGCATGGCGGCCTCCGGATCCCGGGGTGGGCAGGTGCTGCTCCGAGGATGCCGGGACCGGTGGTCGAGCCCGGAGAAGTTATCCACAGGCTGGGGGTGATGATCGTACGGACCTGCGCTCCCGGCGGGGGTTTCTGGGAAGAAACGTGGCGATTTGCCGGATTGTGTGCTGTGATCCGTGCCCCGGAGGCGGTGATTTTCGGCCAGCACCGGAGACTTCTGTCGGTGCCGTTGGGTACGGTCGTGCCGTGGTCGCCGAACGGGACTCCCAACCTGGGGCGCCGCGTCGGCGTGTCCCGGCTGCCTCGGGCAGCGGAGCCCCCGCGGCGCAGCGGGCGGCTGGGCCGGTCGAGGTCAGACGCAGCGCCCGGCGCAGCCGTACGGTCTCCGCCTACCGCGAGGGCGACCGCACGATCGTGCTGATCCCGGCCCGGATGTCCGCGGCCGAGGAACGCCGCTGGGTCTCCCTGATGCTCGACAAGCTGGCCGCGCAGGAGAGCCGCCGCGCGGTCGGCAACGAGGAACTCGCCGCCCGCGCCGCCGAGCTGAGCCGCCGGTACCTGGCCGGCCGGGCGATACCCCGCAGCGTCCGCTGGGTCACGAACCAGAACAGCCGCTGGGGCTCCTGCACGCCCAGCGAGGGCACCATCCGGCTCTCCCACCGCCTGCAGGGCATGCCTGACTACGTTGTCGACTACGTGCTGCTGCACGAGCTGGCGCACCTGCTGGTGCCGGACCACGGCGAGCGGTTCTGGGCACTGCTGGAGGCGTACCCGCGCACCGAGCGGGCCCGCGGCTACCTCGAAGGCGTGGTCGCCGCCGCCCGCCTGCCGAACGTCCCCTCCCCGCGCCAGGGCGACTGAGCGGTCAGAGCGTCGCGCGGGCGCGCGCGACCAGCCGGCGCACCGAGTCGTCGGTCTGCTCCGGCAGCGCGTCCCACGGGAACCAGCGCAGGTCCAGCGACTCCTCGCTGATCGCCTCGCGGGCCCCCGCCGGGGCGAGCGCGGTGTACTGGACGTCCAGATGCCAGCTCGGCGGCTCCTCCCGGCCCGCGCAGTACACCTGGTGCCGGTCCAGCCGCACCGGCTCGCCGCTGATGATCAGCCCCTCGATCCCGGACTCCTCGGTGGCCTCGCGCAGCGCCGCCGCGCCCAGGCTGAGGTCGTCCGGCTCGCAGTGGCCGCCCAGCTGCAGCCAGGCGCCGACCTTGGCGTGCAGGGTGAGCAGGACCCGCTGCTCCTCGGGGTCGACGACCAGGGCGCTCGCGGTGATGTGCGCCTCCCGGTTCGACCGCCACACGCCGTCCAGGTTGTCGTCGAGGTGTTCCAGGTAGAGGGCGCGCAGCTCGTGCTGCTGCGGCTCCTCGGCCGGCGGGGCCCAGGCGGTCAGCACGCGGACCGCGTCGGAGTGCAGCGCGAGGGCGTGGAAGGTGGTCACCGGTCGGAGCCTCCGGAGGGGGTGTCGCCGTTCTCGTCGTCGTCGTCGCCGCCGTCGTCTTCGCCGCCGTCGCCGTCGTCTTCGCCGCCGGGCTCGGGGTTGCCGGTCTCGCCGCCGGCGGTCTCTTCGCCGCCGGTCTCCTCGCCGTCGGCGTCGCCGCGGGAGAGCAGCTCGTCGAACTTGCCGAAGTCGATCTCGCCGGCCTGCTCCTCGCGGTGCACGAAGCCGTCCGGGTCGTCCAGGTCGGACGCGGTCGGGAGCATGTCCGGGTGCTCCCAGAGGCCGTCCCGGCCCTCCGCGCCACGCGCGTCGGCCAGTGAGGCCCACAGCCGGGCGGCGTCGCGCAGCCGCCGGGGCCGCAGCTCCAGGCCGACCAGGGTGGCGAAGGTCTGCTCGGCCGGACCGCCGCTGGCCCGGCGCCGGCGCAGCGTCTCGCGCAGCGCCTGGGCGTGCGGCAGCCGCGGGGCGGCGGCGCTGTGCACGACCGCGTCGACCCAGCCCTCGACCAGCGCCAGGGCCGTCTCCAGCCGGGCCAGCGCGGCCTTCTGCTCGGCGCTCTCCTCCGGCTGGAACAGACCGCCGGACACGGCCTCCTGCAGCGCCTCCGGGTTGGCCGGGTCGATCTGGCCGACCAGGTCCTCCAGCCGGGAGGTGTCCACCGAGATGCCCCGGGCGTAGGCCTCGACCGCGCCGAAGAGGTGCGCGCGCAGCCACGGCACGTGGGCGAAGAGCCGCTGGTGCGCGGCCTCGCGCAGGGCGAGGTACAGCCGCACCTCGTCCAGCGGGACGGAGAGGTCCTTGCCGAAGGCCTCGACGTTCTGCGGCAGCAGGGCGGTCTGGCCGTCCGGCGCCAGCGGCAGGCCGACGTCGGTCGAGCCGACCACCTCGCCGGCGAGCGCGCCCAGCGCCTGGCCGATCTGCGAGCCGAACATCGCCCCGCCCATCGAGCGCATCACGCCCAGCAGCGGGCCGGCCATCGCCTGCATCTCCTCCGGGACGACACCGCCCATCGCGCCGGCCACCCGCTCGGCGACCGGGTCGACCAGCTGCTTCCACGCCGGGAGCGTCGCCTCGATCCACTCCGCGCGGCTCCAGGCCTTCGCCGGACCGCCGGCGGCGGGGAAGGAGGTGGAGGAGTCGAGCCACAGCTCGGCCAGCCGCAACGCCTCGGAGACCGCGGAGCGCTCGGAGGCGCCGACCGAGCGGTCCTTGCCCGCGGGGGTGCCCTCCTGCACGACGGCCTGGCGGGCCAGGTTCTGGGCGAGCTCCCAGTTCACCGGGCCGCCGTCGAAGGAGAGCATCTGGCCGAGCTGCTGGAAGGCCGCGCCGAGGTCGGCCGGGTTGATGTTCATCCCGCCGAAGGCCTGCGCAGGGTCGCCGGGGGCGCCGCCGCCCGGCATACCCGGCATGCCGAACAGCGCGGCGAAGGGGTTGCCCGCGCCCGCGCCGAAGCCGAACGGGTTCTGGCCGGCGCCGGCCGGCCCCTGCCCGCGCCCCTGACCCGAGCCCGAGGAGCCCTGGCCCGATCCCTGGCCCTCGCCTCCGTCGTTCTTGTCCTTGTCGCCGCCCTGGCCTGGCTTGTCGTCGTCGGGCTCCTCGGGCGGTACTCCGAATCCGAAGGGGATGTCGCTCACGAGTTCCTCGATCTCGTCGGCCGCGGGCGCCCGCGTGGGCCGCGGGCCGCCGGGCAGGAATGGTCTTGCGGGTACAGCGGCGGGTTGTGCCGGGTGTTGCGGCAGGATGGTCGAGCACGAGCTGTGACGAACGCTGCCGTGACAAACGCTGCGAACACTGTGTGACCAACCCTAGCCCCCCATATCAACCACGGAGGAGAGCTGGTGAGTTCCCCCGAATCGGACGTTCGCTCTGGGCTGACCGGGGCCGAGGCGGCCGGTGAGGAGACCGCTCCCGACCTGCCCGACCATCCCGCGTACGACGGGCCGCCGCTGGTCGTGGCGGTCACCGGGGCGGCGTCCGGCCTGGGCGCCCGGCTCACCGAGCGGCTGGCGCGGTCGCCGGCCGTCCGCCGCCTGATCGCCATCGACGAGCGCCGCGGCACCACCCCCGGCGTCCAGTGGCGGGTGCTGGACGTGCGGGACCCGATGGTCGCGGACCGGCTCGCCGGCGCGGACGTGGTCGTCCACCTCGCGCTCGACCTGGGTATGGACTCCGACCCGCGGGCCCGCACCGCCTACAACGTCCGCGGCACGCAGACCGTGCTCACCGCGGCCGCCGCCGCGGGCGTGCACCGCGTGGTGCTCTGCACCTCGGCGATGGTCTACGGCGCGCTCGCCGACAACGAGGTGCCGCTCGCGGAAGACGCGCCGCTGCGCGCCACCGAGGAGGCGACGCTGGTCGGCGACCTGCTGGAGATCGAGCGGCTGGGGCGCCGGGCCCCGCGCGTGCACCCGGGGATGTCGGTGACCGTGCTGCGCCCGGCCGTGGTCGTCGGCCCGGATGTGGACACCGTGCTGACCAGGCACTTCGAGGCGCCGCGGCTGCTCGTGGTGTCGGGCTCCCGGCCGTGCTGGCAGTTCTGCCACATCGACGACCTGGCCTCCGCCCTGGAGTACGCGGTTCTCGGGCTGGTCGACGGCGAGGTCACGGTGGGCTGCGACGGCTGGCTGGAGCAGGAGCAGGTCGAGGAGATCTCCGGCATCCGGCGGATGGAGCTGCCGGCCTCGCTGGCGCTCGGGACCGCCGCCCGGCTGCACCGGCTCGGCGTGACCCCCGCGCCCGCCGGGGACCTCGCCTACACGATGTACCCGTGGGTGGTGTCCGGGCGGCGGCTGCACGAGGCCGGCTGGCGCCCGCGGCACGGCAACGAGCAGGTGCTGGAGCTGCTGCTGGAGCAGGTGTCCGGGAACCACGCGGTGGCCGGGCGGCGGCTGGGCGGCAAGGAGGCCGGCGCGACGCTCGGCGCGGCCGGGGCGACGGTCGCGCTGGTCGGTACGGCGGCCCTGGTCCGCCGCGCCCGCCGTCGCCGCCGCTGACCGGCGGCGCGCCGCCGCGCGCCGCCGGCGCCGGGCGGCTTCCGTGCCGCTGCCGCCGGCAGCCAGGCCGACGCGGCCGGCACCCGGGCCTTCGACCGCCGACGCGGCCGGGCCGTGTGACGGGCCGCCCTCGGATCCGGTCGGCGGGCCGGCAGACCGCCTCGCTGCCGCCGCTGCCGCTTGTGGGGTGAGGCCCGCTGACCTGTCGCAGACACTGGGGTGCCTGCCCGACAGCTGCGGATTGCCCGCCCGGCCCCGCTCCGCTTCGCCGCCGGTCGGCCGCCCCGCCTCGCCGTTGGTCGCCGGTCGCGGCCGGCGCGGCGCGCGCCGTCGGCCGCCTGACCGGCCCAGGCCGGGCGCGGGTGGCCGCGGACTCACGCCCGGCGGGGCCGTGGGCCTGGCTCGGGCGGGTGCTCGGGGAGTGGGGAGCTGGCGCGTGCGAGGGGGAAGGCCGCCGGTCTGTCGGTGGGCTGGTGCATCATTGCGGCATGGCGCCTGATCCGATCCGTCTGCTGGCACTCCGCGACACCCCCCTCTCGCTCGACGAGGTGCACGGCGCCGTCGGTGACGCCTCGGCGGGCGGCACGGCGGTGTTCGTGGGCACGGTGCGCGACCACGACGGCGGCCGCTCCGGCGTGCGCCTCCTGGAGTACACCGCGCATCCCACCGCCGAGCAGGAGCTGCGCCGGGTCGCGGAGAAGGTCGTGGCGGATCATCCGGTGACGGCGCTCGCCGCGGTCCACCGAACCGGTCCGCTCGCCGTGGGCGACGCGGCGGTGATCGTCGCGGTCTCCTCCCCGCACCGGGGCGAGGCCTTCGAGGCCTGCCGCCGGCTGATCGACGACCTCAAGCACGAGGTGCCGATCTGGAAGCACCAGGTCTTCGCGGACGGCACGGAGGAGTGGGTCGGCGCCTGCGGGTGACCTCCCGCTGGTCCCTTCCGACCCGAACGGCGCATTCCGCCATCGAACTGTGGGCGGCTCGTATTCGTACGGATTCCCTGGGTAACGATATGGGGGCGACGTCCGTAACCCGGACGGCGCCGGAACCGTTGTCAGGCCGGGCGGTTAATCTGCTGATAGGCCCGACGAACAGGGAGTACGAGATGGGTGCGCTCGCCTGGTTGATCATCCCCGTTGCCGCCGGTGTGCTGGCCGGCCTGTGGACGGTCTGGGCGGGGCGAACACGCCGTTCGATCGGCGACGCCGACTCCCTCGCCGGCCACGAGCGCTTCCGCGAGGCGATGCGCCGCGAGACGCCGGTGCGCGCGGGCGCGCCGGTGGCCGCCGCGACGGCCGCCCGCGCATCCGCGTCCGCGTCGGGCCCGGCCCCGATCTCCGGCCCGGTCGCGCCGGCGGCGCAGGCCGCGCAGGTCACGCAGGCCGCGCAGGCCGCGCCGCGGAGTGCGCAGAGCCCGCAGCCCCTGCACGTCCGGGCCGGGGCCGTGTCCGTCGCCCCCGCGGCGCCGGTCGGCGCGACCCGGGTCGGTGCCCGGCGCGGCGGCCGGGTTCCGGACCGGGTTCCGGACCGCGCCGCCGCCCGGAGCTGACGCGCCCGCGCGTACGCACAGGACAGTCCCGTACTGTCGTGCCATGCCACGCAGGTCCGCGACGATGCTCGCCTCCACGATCCTGCTCATAGCGCTGCTCGGGACGGCGTTCCTGATGCCCGTCCCCTATGCGCAGATGAGCCCCGGGCCCACCTACAACACGCTCGGCGCGCAGGACGGCAAGCCCGTGATCACCATCAGCGGGAGGCGGAGCTACCCCGCCGACGGCCACCTCAACATGGTGACCGTGCAGGTCAGCACCGCGGACTTCCGGATGAACCTGGCCGACCTGCTGGCCGGGTGGATCAGCCGGACGACCGACGTGGTGCCCCGGAGCACCATCTACCCCGACAACCAGACCGAGCAGCAGTCCGAGCAGGAGAACGCCGAGGAGTTCGCCTCCTCCACGGACACCGCCACCGCCGCCGCGCTGACCAAGCTCGGCTACAAGGTCGGCACCGAGGTCGTGGTCGGCGGCGTCGAGGCGGGCGCGCCGGCCGAGGGCAAGCTGCACGCCGGCGACGTGATCACGAAGGTGGACGGCACCGCCGTGGCCACGCCGGACCAGGTCGCGCCGCTGATCACCAGGCACGCGCCCGGGCAGAGCGTGGTGTTCACCGTGGTCCCGCAGGGGAAGTCCGCCTCCGCGGCGAAGCAGGTCACGGTCGGCACGGTGAAGAACCCGCAGACCGGCAAGGCGATGGTCGGCATCACCCCGTCGACCGAGCACACCTTCCCGTTCGGGGTCGACATCAACCTCGGCGACGTCGGGGGCCCCAGCGCCGGCCTGATGTTCTCCCTCGGGATCATCGACAAGCTCACCCCGGGCGACCTCACCGGCGGCGCCTTCGTGGCCGGCACCGGCACCATCGACGCCGACGGCAAGGTCGGGGCGATCGGCGGCATCACCATGAAGACCATCGCCGCCCGGTCCGCCGGGGCGCGCTACTTCTTCACCCCGGCCGACAACTGCGCGGAGGCGCTCACCTCGGTGCCCTCCGGGCTGCGGCTGATCAAGGTCTCCACGCTGAACCAGGCGCTGGACGACCTGGCGGCCATCCGCGAGGGGCACACCTCGGGCCTCCCCTCCTGCACCCGCTGATCCGCGACACGGACCAGCGGCGCCGAGGCGCGCGCCCGCGCCGCGTCGCCCGGCGGGCGGCCCGGCGCGTGGGCGTGCCCGGGCGGGGCGGACCGGGTCCGCGGGCCGGACGCGGGTCAGTCGAAGGTGGCGAGGAGGGCGTCGGCGAGACCGGGGACCAGGTCGGGGCCGGTCAGGACGTCGTTCGCGGTGTCCTTCTCGCGCAGCCGCAGCGCGGTCTCGCGGCTGCCGTCGCGCAGCACCGCCACCGTCATCCGCACCTCCTGGCGCTGGGGGTGCTCGGCTACCCAGGACGCGAGCGCGTCCCCGTCCAGGCCCTTCGGAAGCTCCGCCTCGGCCGACGGCGGGAGCATCATCCGCTCCACGACCAGCGCGCAGCCGTCCACCGACTCGGGCCAGGCGATGGTGCCGAGGAACTCGTCGAGCGGCTTGCCCTCCGGCAGTTCCTCCTGCTCGATCGGGGTCAGCTCCCCGGCGCCCTCGGCCGACGCCTCCAGGCCGAGCCGGGCGGCGAGCGCGGGCTCGTTGCTGAGCAGGCGGCCGGTGTCGACCAGCGCGAACAGCCGGGCCGGCAGGTCCCAGCCCATGGTCGCCGCGAAGGCGTCGATCTCCAGCACGGCGCGGGTCAGCGGGGCTGCCGCCGGGGGCACGGAAGGTGTTTCTGGCATGGCCCTATGGTCACACGTCCGGGGGGTCCGCACCGACGCCGGGAACTCGGCCGATGGGCGTCCGAGTTGTAGGTGCGACGACCGACCCACACGAAGGTGCCGACCGTGGTGTTCCAGATGCCGCCGCCCAGTGGCAGTCCGGGCCGTCGCGCACCCTCGTGTCCGCGCGGCGCCGGGCGTGTCGCGCTGCGCGCCGTGCTGCTGCGCCGGGTGGTGCCGGCCGTGGTGCTGCTGGGCTGCCTGGCCGTGGTGCTCCGCGCGGCCTGCGGCTGCTGGACGGACTGGCTGTGGTTCCGCTCCCTCGGCTACCCCTCGGTGCTCACCACCCGGCTGGAGGTGCGGGGCGGGCTGTTCGCGGCGGGCGGCGCGGTCAGCGCGCTCGTCCTCGGGCTGTGCCTGCGCGCGGCCTACCGCCGCCGGCCGCCGCTCTCCGCGATGTCGGCCGAGCAGCGCCGGCTGGAGCGCTGGCGGACCCGGCTGGGCGCCCGCCGGCGGCTCGCGCTCGCCGCGGTGTGCGCCGCCGCCGGAGCCGCGGGCGGCGCGGTCGCCGCCACCCAGTGGCAGACCTACCTGGCCTGGCGGAACGCCACCGCCTTCCGCACCCGCGACCCCCAGTTCCACCTCGACGTCTCCTTCTACACCTTCGACCTGCCGTGGTACCGCTTCCTGGTGGGCTTCGGCCTTGAGGTGCTGCTCCTCGCCCTGGCCGGGACGGCGCTGGTGCACTACCTCTGGGGCGCGATACGCCTGCAGGGCCCCGGGCGGCGGGTGGACCGCTGCGCCCGCTGCCAGCTCTCGGTCCTGCTCGGCCTGCTGCTCGCGGTCAAGGCGGGCGCCTACTGGCTCGACCGCTACGCCATGGAGGTGCGGACCACCGCGGCCCCGCTCGGCTCGGCGCCGGGCTGGACCGGCCTGCGCTTCGTCGACGCGGACGCCCTGCTGCCGGCCAAGACGCTGCTCTGCTGGGCGGCGCTGATCTGCGCCGTCCTTCTGCTCAGCGCGCCGCTGCGGCGCGGGGGGTGGGCGCCCGGCCTGCTGGGGACGGTGGTGCTGGCGGTGACCGCCCTGCTGGTCACCGGGGTGTATCCGCTGCTGGTGCGGGAGGTCTCCACGGGCACGGCGGCCGCCGCCCGGAGCCGCGAGAGCGCCTACGCGCAGCGCAACATCGCCGCGACCCGGGAGGCCTTCGGCGTCGCCGGCGTCCGCACCACCGGGTTGTCCGGCGGCAGCGGCGGCACCGACCGCACCGGGGGCGCCGGGGGCGCCGGTGCGGCGGCGGCGTCCACGGCCCTGGACTCCGTGGAGCTGCTGGACCCGCAGCTGGCCGGTGCGGCGGCCTCCGCGACGATGGGCGCCGACCAGGGCGCCGTGGTGGGCGTGCGGGACCCGGCGGGCACGGGCACGGGCTCCGCATCCGGCTGGGCCGAGGCCCATCTGGTCCGCACGCACGGCACGGGCCTGGTCTCCGTCGCGGACGGCGGCGCGGGGGCCGGCCGCGGCCCGGTGCTCGAGCAGGTCCCCGGCAGCTATCCGCGTGACGTCTACTACGGCACCGCCGAGACCGGCTACGCGGTCACCTCCGGCGCCGCCGCGCGCGGCACCGGCGGCGTGGGGCTGTCCGCGCCGCTGACCCGCGCCGCCTACGCGGTCCGGTTCGCCTCGCCGCAGCTGCTGTTCTCGAAGGCGGTCGGCGCCGGCTCGTCCCTGCTCTACGACCGCACCCCGGGGGAGCGGGTGAGCGCCGCCGCGCCCTGGCTCACCGTCGACGGGGAGCCCTACCCGGCGCTGTCCGGCGGCCGGATCGTCTGGGTGGTCGACGGCTACACCACCAGCGACAGCTACCCGGACGCGACCGTGGCGGAGCTGGGCGGCGGCGGTTCCGCCGCTCCGCCGCGCCGGGTCCGCTACGTGCGGGACGCGGTGAAGGCGACCGTGGACGCCTACTCCGGCGCGGTCACGCTCTACCAGTGGGACACGGCCGATCCCGTGTTGCGGACGTGGATGAAGGCCTTCCCCGGGACGGTCCGGCCGCGCGCCGACCTCCCCGCCGCACTCGTCGCCCAGTTCCGCTATCCGACGGACCTGTTCAGCACCCAGCAGGCGGTGCTCGCCCGGTACCACGTCACGGATGCCGCCGACTTCCTGAGCGGGGCGGACGTCTGGCGGCCGACGGCGCAGACGCCCACCTACGCCAGCGTCCGGATGCCCGGCCGCGACTCCGCGGACTGGTCGATCACCGCCACCTACACCACCGGCACGGGCGGGACGGTCCGCGCGCTGCTCGCGGCGGACTCCGCTCCGGGGCCCGACTACGGCACCCTGCGCCTGGTCACGGCGTCGCAGGCGAGCGCCGCCCCGGGCCCGGGCGGGCTCACGCTCACCGCCGCCGAGCGGGCCGGCGATTCCGCGCGGCTCGCGGACCCGTCCTCCCGCCCGGCCGGGACGGTCACCGACGGCACCCGCGCCGCGGCGGAGCCGGCCGGCGGAGGCGCGGCATCGCCCGGGGCCTCCCCGCCGTCCTCCTCATCACCCCCGGACCAGGCCCCGAGCCCGGCCCCGACTCCGCCCCCGGCCGGGCGTCTGCGCTACGGCAGGCTGCTGACGCTGCCGGTGGACGGCGCCCTGCTCGACGTCCAGCCGGTGTACGTCACCGGCGCGGACGGGCGGGGCCTGCGGCTGGAGTGCGTCCTCGCGGAGTACCGGGGCCGACGCGCCGACGCTCCGGACCTCGCCTCGGCGCTCCGCGAGGTCCACGCCCCGGCGGCCTGACCGCGCGCGACCGCGACGGCGCCCGGACGAATGGATTTCATCCCCGCGCCGGCCGCGTGCTACGGTTGGCACACAACGACGCGGGGTGGAGCAGCTCGGTAGCTCGCTGGGCTCATAACCCAGAGGTCGCAGGTTCAAATCCTGTCCCCGCTACCAATGAAGGCGAAGGCCCGGTTCCTCGGAACCGGGCCTTCGCCGTGTCGGCGGGCGGGTCGTCCCCGTTCGACGTAGTCCCGGTGGGGCCCGGGGGCGAGTCTGGCCTAGCGTGGCGGAGCAGGTACCGAACGTAGTCACGCACTCGCCGAGACGGGGTGGGCCCATGCTGACCGCAGCGTCGGTTTTCCGCGAGATCCACCGGAACGATCGCGCCTACCAGCTGTTCTGCAGCATCGCCGCCCAGGGCGAAGACCAGGGCGGCTGGGAGAACGAGCGGATCTCGGCACTGGTCGAGGACCCGGAGCTGGCCGCCAAGATCGCCCGGCACGGCGCCGACGAGCGCAAGCACGGCCGTATCTTCAACCGCCTGCTGCGCAAGCGCGGCCTGGACCCGGTCGAGGTCCCGCGCGACACCGACTACTGCGCGCTCCTGGAGCGGCAGGGCATCGGCCTGCTGCACGACCGCCTGCGCCAGGACCGGCCGCTGGACGAGCGGGACGTCATCACCTACCTGGTGCACAGCAGGGTGACCGAGCAGCGGGCCTCGGAGGACATGCGCCTGCTGGTGCGGGTCTTCGGTGGGGACCCGGACGTCGGCAAGGCGGTCCGCATGATCTCCGCCGACGAGGACCACCATCTCGCCTACTGCCACGAGGAGCTGCTGCGATTCGCGCGGGCCGGCCACGCCGACTTCATCCGCCGCGAACTGCGCCGCACCGCCAAGGCGGAGATCCGCACCCACCACGGCGTCGGCCTGGCGGTGATGGCCCGGATGGGCGACCTGCTCGGCTGGTCCGAGGGGAAGCGCCGCGCGCTCGCCGCCGGCGTGCACGGGCTCTACGCCTACGAGGAGGCGGCGGGCTGGCGGCGGATGGTCTCGCTGCGGATGCCGGAGCCGCAGATGCGCAACGCCATGGGGCCGCTGCGCCGGGGCGGCGCGGAGGGGAACGGATTTGCGCTGGTGGGTGGCGCACCGTAAGGTGGAGGCACAACGACGCGGGGTGGAGCAGCTCGGTAGCTCGCTGGGCTCATAACCCAGAGGTCGCAGGTTCAAATCCTGTCCCCGCTACCAGTGAAGGCGAAGGCCCGGTTCCTCGGAACCGGGCCTTCGCCGTGTACCCGGTCGCGCCGGGAAGATCGTCGGATGAGGCGCCGGGGTCGGCGGCCGCGAGACGCGATCGCCGACCCCGGTCCGCATCAGTCGTCCGAGGGCTTGACGTCGCCGAGGGCGCGGTGGAAGTCGTCGGGCAGCAGCAGGTGATCCGGCGTCAGGTCCTGCATCCGCGCGACCGCGAGGCCGCGCATGCCGGACTCCAGCCCGCTGCGCAGCACGTCGAGGACGTTCTCGACGCCGGCCTGCCCGTTGGCCGCGAGGCCCCACAGGTAGGCGCGGCCGATCATGACGGCCTTGGCGCCCAGGGCGACGGCCTTCAGCACGTCGGATCCGCGGCGCACGCCGCCGTCCATGACCACGTCGATCTGGTGCCCGACGCGGTCGGCGATCGGCTTGACCATCCGGACCGCGCCCGGGGTGCCGTCGAGGTTGTTGCCGCCGTGGTTGGAGATCGAGATACCGGCGACGCCGGAGTCCACCGCGCGCAGCGCGTCGTCGATCCGCGAGACGCCCTTGAGGATGAACGGCGTGCCGGAGATCTCGGCCCACCGCTCGGCCATCCAGGCGACGTCCTCCCAGGTGGGAGGCGGGGTGGTCATCCACTCGTAGTAGGCGCCGAAGAAGGTCGGGGCCTCGCCTCCGGGCGGGGCCAGGTTGGGGGCGGTCAGGTCCGGGAACCTTCCGGTGCGGCCGAACTCCCACAGCCAGCGGACCTTGGTGGCGACCTGGGGCGCCATCCGCACCATGGTCGGGAAGTCGATCTTCTCGGGGATCTCCGGGCTGCCCCAGTCGCGGCCCATGGAGAAGGACCAGTCGAGGGTGGCGATCAGGCCCTTGACGCCCGCGTCGTGGGCGCGGGTCATCCGCTGGATCATGGTGTCGCGGTCGCCGGTCCAGTACATCTGGAAGAAGGTGGTCGCGCCGGTGGCGGCCACCTCCTCGACGGACTTCGAGGCGAAGTTGGACAGGCCCATGATCGTGCCGCGCGCCGCCGCGGCCCGGGCCACCGCGACCTCGCCCTCGGGGTGCACGGCCTGGACGCCGGTGGGGCTGATGATCACCGGCAGGGAGATGTCCTGCCCGAACACGTGCGTGGCCAGGTCGCGCTCAGGGGTCTGGCCGACGACGTGGGGGGCCAGCCCGATCGAGGCGAAGGCGGCCTCGTTGGCGTCGATGGTCTGCCCGCGCTCGGATCCCGCGACCAGGGCGCCGTAGACCGGCTTGGGCAGCCGCTTCTCGGCGCGCCGCTGCGCGACCGCGACGGACTCGAACCACGGGTTCTGCTTCCAGGGATTGGCGAGCCAGCTTGGACGAGGCATGTGGCGTCTCTGTTTCCGAAGTCGGGGTCTGGAGGGAGCAGGAGGGATCAGGCAAGGAACTTAATTGCACTGCATGAAACAAATCAAGGTTCTGTTCGGCCGAGCGGGCCCATATCCTGATCGCCATGAGCGCTGCTGCCGGATTGCGTGGCCGCCCCGAGGCCACCAGCGCCGCCGCCATCGAGCAGGCGTCCTTCCGCCTCTTCGCGGAACGCGGCTTCGCGGCCACGACGCTCGACGACATCGCGGCCGCCGTGGGCGTCAGCCGGCGCACGCTCTTCCGGTACTACCAGTCGAAGAACGACATTCCCTGGGGCCAGTTCGACGCGACGCTCGCCGACTTCCGCGCGGTGCTGGCCGCGCAGCCGGCCGAGCTGCCGCCTGCGGTGGCGGTGCACCGTGCGGTGCTGCGCTTCAACGAGTTCCCGCCGGACGCCTCGCCGTCCCACCGGGTCCGGATGCGCCTCATCCTCACCACGCCGGAGCTGCAGGCGCATTCCGCGCTGCGGTACGCCGAGTGGCGCCGGGTCATCGCCGAGTACATCGCCGGGCGCCTCGGCCTGGACGCCGACGCGCTGCTGCCGCGCACGGTGGGCCATGTCGCGCTGGCGCTCGCGATGTCGGCGTACGAGGAGTGGCTCCGCACGGACGGGGTCCCGCTCGCCGCCCTGCTCGACGACGCGATGGCGGCACTCGCCGGCTACCTCGGGGCGGCCTCGCCGATCGCGATCCCGGAGCGGCGCCCCTGAGGGAGCGGTGCCCGTGAGGGAACGGCGATAGGGAGGAACGGCGGCCGTATCGCCCAAAAGCGGGGAGCCGTCGACGGCGGGTCTGGAGATCTCGCACCCCTGGCTGTGACGGTTCCTCGGTGGCCGTCCAGGATGAGGGTGGTGCGCCGGCGGCGCGGCGGGACCGGGGCGAAGTGGTGCGATGACTGGTCCGGTGGCGGTCGTGGGCCGTAGCGTGCGCGGTGTGCGCGCGGGGCCGCGCCCGCTCGCGCACGCGTGGTGAGACCGCTCCGGGTCGTCCGGGTGGGGGATGCCCGTCAATGCTCCGGCGGGGAACCACCCGATGGTGTGGGGGCGTCAAGGCGCCTGTCTGCCGCGGGGTTTGCGTGGTGGATGAGTCGGGAAATCGACAAAGCGCTGAAGTAACCTCTTCTGCTGCGGTATACCGGATGTACGCGGGTTGCGGGTGGTGCGACGATGGGGCCCAGGGGGCGGTGCTTCTCGGCTGTGCGGGTAGCGCGGCGAGGGGCTCCGGAGGTGCGCCTGCCGCGCCTGGACGCCCGGGCGACGCGGGAGTCGAGATGTCGGTGAGTGCGGGACGGCCAGCGTGGAGAGGCGGTGCCGGCGCGGATGCGCCGCCGCCGGGCCCGACCGCGTCCGGCGCCGCTGACGACGCGTCAGCGGACGCGCGTCCCGCGGCCGTCGCGGCCTTTCCGGGCCCTCGCTCCGCCGCCGATGCTGCGCACTCCCCGTCCGCCGCCGGAGAGCCGGATCCAGCCCCCGAGGCGGACGACCCGCTGGGCGGGCTCCGGCCCGCCGAGGCCGCCCGGCGCGCCGCCCGCGCCGCCGGTTACCCGGACGCCGCGGCGGGCGCCGCGCCGTCGGCCGCGCCCGGCGGCACACCGGCCGGTGGAAGTGGCGAGCCGTCAGAAGCTGCGCGGGCGGAGTCGAGCGAGCCCGCGGAGGAGGCGGACCTGCCGCTCTCCGACGCCGAGCGCGAGGAGGCGCACGGCTCCTGGGGAAGCGGCGTGCGCCGGCTCTGGGACGGGCTGCGCAAGCTGTCCGTGCACCTCGACGCGGAGGCGGAGGAGGCGGCGCGGACCGCGGAGCCCCCGGAGCTCGCGGAGTCCGCGGAGTCCGCGGGGACCGCCGCGTCCACGGAGGCCGAGGCGCCCGCGGGCGGCGAGGCGGCGGCCGGTCGGCCGAACGCCCCGATCCCCCAAGCCCGTTCGGAGGCGCGCCGGAGCGTGCGGCCGCGGGACGCCGCCGCTGCGACCGGCCCCCGCAGCGCGGCACCGCAGGCCCGGCCGCGGGACACCGCCCGGAGTGCGCCGGAGCCGGCGGCCGGCGCGGGCGCGCCGGTGCGCGCCGACGCCCCCGCGCCCGAGGACGACGCCCCCGCCCCGGCGCCCGAGGGCGACGCCCTCGCGCCCGCGGACGCGGACGCCTCGCCCCTCGAGCCCGTCCCGCACGCCTCCCAGGACTTCGAGGCCGCGCTCGCCGCCCGGGAGGAGGCGGCGCTGGAGGCCCGCTACCGCCGGGCCGCCGACAACGGCGACGTGGGCGCGTGCAGCCTGCTGGGCGCGCTGCTGCTGGGCCGCGGAGACCTCGACGAGGCCGAGCCGTACCTGCGCCGGGCCGCCGGCGCGGGCCTGCGCGCGGGCGCGAACAACCTCGGCATGCTGCTGCACCAGCGCGGCCACCGGGACGAGGCCGCCGACTGGTGGCGCCAGGCCGCCGTCGCCGGCAGCGCCTCGTCCGCGCACGCCCTCGGCCGGCACCTGCGCGACCGCGGCGACCAGTCCGGCAGCGAGTACTGGCTGCGCCACTCCGCCGAGCAGGGGCACGCCGGCGGCGCCTACGCGCTCGGCGAGCTGCTGGAGCACCGCCGTGAACCCGGCGCCGCCGAGCCCTGGTTCCGGCTGGCCGCCGAGTCCGGCCACCGCGAGGCCGCCTACCGGCTCGGCCGGCTGCGGCTCGCCGCGGAGGACCGCGAGGACGCGGAGCTCTGGTTCCGCCGCGCCGCCGCACGCGGCCACGCCCGGGCCGCGCTGCGCCTCGGCGAGCTGCTGGAGGCGCGCGGCGAGCGGGAGGAGGCCGCCCGCTGGTACCGGCAGTCCGCCGGCGGCGGCGAGCCGCGGGCCGCGACCGCGCTGGGCTTCCTGCTGCGCGACGCCGGGGACGAGGAGGCCGCCGCCGAGTGGTGGCGGGAGGCGGTGCGCTGCGGCCAGGGCGCCGCGGCCAACGCGCTCGGCGCGCTCGCCGCGGACCACGGCGACGCCGCCGCGGCCGAGCGCTGGTACCGCGCGGCCCTGGACGCGGGCGACCACAACGGCGCCTTCAACCTGGGGCTGCTCTGCGCGGCGGCCGGCCGCGAGGAGCAGGCCGAGCAGTGGTACCGCCGCGCCGCCTATGCGGGCCACCGCGACGCCTGCAACGCGCTCGCCGTGCTGCTGCTGCAGCGCGGGGACACGCCCGGCGCCGAGCCCTGGTTCTCCAAGGCGGCGGAGGCCGGGAGCGTGGACGCAGCGTTCAACCTGGGCATCCTCTACGCCGGCCGGGGCGAGCACCGCCCGGCCGTGACCTGGTACACCCGCGCCGCGGCGCAGGGGCACCCGGAGGCCGCGCTGCAGCTCGGACTGGCCCGCGAGGCCCGGGGCGACCTGCCCGGCGCCGAGCGCCGCTACCGCCAGGCCGCCCGCGGCGGCTCGGTCGAGGGCGCCTTCCACCTCGCGCACCTGCTGGAGCGGCACGCGACCGGGGAGGGCGCGGCGGCCGAGCGCGACCACTGGTACGGCTTCGCCGCGCAGCGCGGGCACCGCCGCGCGCAGCTGCGGATGGGCGTGCGCGCGGCCCGCCGGGGCGACCTGGCGCAGGCCGCCCGCTGGTACCGGGAGGCGGCGGAGTCGGGCAGCCGCAGCGGGGCGTTCAACCTCGGGCTGCTGCTCTCCCGCGAGGGCAGCGAGGCGGAGGCGATGCTCTGGTTCATGCGCGCCGCCGACGCCGGGCACGGGCGGGCGGCGCTGCGGCTCGCGCTGATCGCGGCGCGGCGCGGCGAGGCGGCCCAGGCCCGGCTGTGGTGCGAGCGCGCCGAGGGCTTCGGCCCGGCGCCGGTGCGCGACCGCGCCGTGCGGCTGCGCGCCTCCCTGCAGCCGGCCGCACCGGGCGCCGCCGACCTCACGGCCTGAGCCGGTGCCGCCGCGGCGGTACGGCGGGGCGCCGACGGCACGGCGGCGCCGACGGCGCGCGGCGGTAAGGAGGCGCGGTGGTAAGGCGGCGCGGTGGTTCAGGAGGAGGCGGCGCCCGCGCAGGAGGGGCACAGGCCGCGGTAGGTGACCTCGACGGTCTCGACGCTGAAGCCGTACCGCTCGGCGGAGGGCAGGGCTGCGATCGGATCGGCCGACGGGTGGACGTCGCGGATCGTTCCGCAGGAGGAGCAGACCAGGTGCTGGTGGGCGCGGTGCGCGTTGGGGTCGTAGCGCTTGGCGCGGCCGTCCGTCGCGACCTCGAGCACCTCGCCGAGCGTCACCAATTCGCCGAGGGTGTTGTAGACGGTGGCCCGGCTGATCTCCGGAAGGCGCTGCACGGCGCGGGCGTGCACCTCGTCCGCCGTGAGGTGGACGTGGTCGCCGTCGAGTACCTCGGCGACGACTCGCCGCTGTGCGGTGAGACGCCACCCGCGGTCGCGAAGTCGTTCCAGCAGGTCACTCATGGCATCGAGAGTAGCAAAGCAGTATCAGATCCGGAATGAGTGCTGTTTTGGGATCTGTAGCGACTTGGACACAGTCCAGATTACGGACAGCGTCCGCCCGGCCGGATCGCGGGGAGCAATCGCAGGTCAGGCGCGGGCGGCCGGCTCCGGATCGGCCTCCTGCTGCTCCTCTTCGCTCTCGAAGCGGGCGGCGGAGCGCTTCTCGTGCCGGCGCTTGATCAGCAGCAGCCCGCCACCGACCACCACGATCACCCCGACCAGGCCCCAGCCGGCGAGCGAGGCGTAGTGCGCGATCTTCTCCCAGGAGGCGCCGGCCAGGTAGCCGATCATCGTGAAGGCCGCCGCCCAGAGGGCGCCGCCGAGCACGTTCCAGACCAGGAAGGTGCGGTAGCGCATCCCTGAGACCCCGCAGATCCCGGGCACCAGCGCGCGCAGCGCCGCGGCGAAGCGGCCGACGAAGACCGCCCGGCCGCCCAGGCGGGCGATCAGGTCCTTGCTCTGCCGGATGTGCGCGGGCTTGATCAGCTTCTCGGGTATCCGGCCGAGCAGGGCATCGCCCCAGCGCTTGCCCACGACGTACCCGATGCTGTCGCCGATGACCGCGCCGAGGATGGCCGCGGCCAGCATCGCCCACAGCGGCATGCGCCCGTAGTAGGCCGTGACGCCGCCGATCACCACCGCGGTCTCACCGGGGAAGACGAAACCCAGGAAGACGGACGACTCCAGCGCAGGCAGCAGGAACACGAACAGCAGGACGAGACTGCCGTTGAGGTGCAGCAGCTCATTGCTGATCCAGGACATCGAAGGCCGCCTAGTCCGTTCGGTGGGACGTGTGTTCCTACGGTACCGGGCGGGGGTGACGCAGAATGCCGTCTCAGGGTCGGATCAGGGTCGGATCAGGGCCGTCTCCGGGGCATTTCAGGGCAGTTCAGGCCCGAGTCGGAGGCTCCGGCACCCGGCGCCGGATCTGTCAGGCCGTCAGGGAGCGCAGCACGGCGTCGTGCAGCAGCCCGTTGGAGGCGACCGCGTTCCCCCCGTGCACGCCCGGGATGCCGTCCAGCGCGGTGAACCGCCCGCCCGCCTCGGTGACGATCGCGGCCGGCGCGGCCATGTCCCACAGCGAGAGCTCCGGCTCCGCGGCGACGTCCACCGCGCCCTCGGCGACCATCATGTAGGACCAGAAGTCCCCGTAGGCGCGGGTCCGCCAGACGCTGCGGGTCAGGTCGAGGAAGTTCGGCAGCAGCCCGCGCTCCTCCCAGCCGGTCAGCGACGAGTAGGAGAAGGAGGCGTCGGAGAGCCGCGAGACGTCGGAGACCCGCAGCCGGGTGGCGCGCGCCAGCGAGCGGCCGCTGAACGCGCCGGAGCCCTTCGCGGCCCACCAGCGCTTGCCGAGCGCCGGCGCCGACACGATCCCGACCACCGGCTCCTCGCCGCCCGGGCCCAGCTCCAGCAGCGAGATGAGCGAGGCCCAGACCGGCACCCCGCGCACGTAGTTCTTGGTGCCGTCGATCGGGTCGATCACCCAGCGGCGCGGGCCGTGGCCGGTCATGCCGTGCTCCTCGCCCATCACCGCGTCGCGCGGCCGGGCGCGGGAGAGCACGCTGCGGACGAGGTCCTCGGCGGCCTTGTCGGCGTCGCTCACCGGGGTGAGGTCCGGCTTGGTCTCCACGCGCAGGTCGAGCGCCTTGAAGCGGTCCATGGTGACCGAGTCGGCGGAGTCGGCGAGCACATGGGCGAGCCGGAGGTCGTCGTGGTAGTCCGGGTGCGTGTCGGGCATGGCCCGAACAGTAACGAGCCGGGCGGCGCCCCGGCCACACCGGGCCGCGCGCGCCGCGGGCGGGTTCGCCCCGAACTGTGCGGCCGGTGTGCCGGATCAGTGTTCGATGCCGCTGAGCTGCAGCCCGATGACCCCGCCGATCACCAGGCAGATCGAGACGATCTTCAGGGTGGAGACGACGTCACCCAGCCAGACCATTCCGTACACCGCCGTGCCGGCCGCGCCGATGCCGGTCCACACCGCGTACGCCGGGCCCACGTCGAGCCGGCGCAGCGAGAGCGTGAGCAGGCCGAAGCTGGAGAGGGCGAAGCAGGCGAAGGCGATGGTCGGTCCGAGCCGGGAGAAGCCGTCGCTGAGCTTGAGGCAGACCGCGAACCCGGTCTCGAGGAAGCCGGCGACGATCACCGCGAGCCAGGCCATGGCCATCCCTGTTCCCCCTCGTCCCTCGGCGACCACCCGGCGCTGACGGAAGGCCGGTCACAGCTGACTGTATGTCAGCACCGCTGTGACGTGCGGGTGGCCGAGGGGCGGGTCCGTCAGTCCTCGCCGCCCTCGCGGGTCGAGAGCAGCCGGCGCAGCGAGTACAGCCGCGTCTGCTCGGCGTGGCCCTCGGCCACCCAGGCGTCCAGCGCGCAGTCGGGCTCGTCGTGGCTGCACGCGCGCGGGCAGCCCTCCGTGCCGGGCTCCAGGTCGGGGAAGGCCTTGATCACCCGGGAGGGGTCGACGTGCGAGAGGCCGAAGGAGCGGAAGCCGGGGGTGTCGATCACCCATCCGCCGCGGTCCGGCAGCCGCAGCGCCAGCGCGGAGGTGGTGGTGTGCCGCCCCCGCCCGGTGACCGCGTTGACCTGCCCGGTGGCCCGCCGGCGCTCCGGCACCAGCGCGTTGACCAGAGTGGTCTTGCCGACCCCGGAATGCCCGACGAAGACGGTGGAACGCCCCTCCAGCAGGCCGCGGATCCGCTCCACCTCGTCCTCGTCGAACTCGTCGTGCCGGGTGACGACGTGCCGCACGCCCAGCGGCGCGTAGGTCTCCAGCAGCGGCCCGGCCGGGGCGAGGTCGGACTTGGTGAGCACCAGCAGCGGCTCAAGACCCGCGTCGTACGCCGCGACCAGGCAGCGGTCGATCAGCCGCGGGCGCGGCTCGGGGTCGGCCAGCGCGGTGACGATGGCGAGCTGGTCGGCGTTGGCGACCACGATCCGCTCGTAGGGGTCGTCGTCGTCCGCGGTGCGGCGCAGCACGGAGACGCGCTCCTCGACCCGGACGATCCGGCCGAGCGAGCCGGCCTCCCCGGACAGGTCCCCGACCAGCGCCACCCGGTCGCCGACCACCACGCCCTTGCGACCCAGCTCGCGGGCCTTGATCGCGTGCAGCGTGCGCTCGCGCTTCGTGCCCTCCTCGACCAGGCAGGTGAACCGGCCGCGGTCGACGGTGAGCACCAGGCCCTCGTCGGCGTCCTCGTGCTTGGGCCGGATCCGCGTGCGCGGACGCGAACCGCGCCGCCCCGGGCGCACCCGGATGTCGTCCTCGTCCGCGTCCTTGCCGTACGTGCGCATCGCGGGGCGTCAGGCCTTCGCCGCCGGGACGGGCTCGGGCCGGCCCTCCGGGCCCAGCATGGCGCTCCACAGGCCGGGGAAGTCCGGCAGGGTCTTCGCCGTCGTCGCGACGTTCTCCACCTGGACGCCGGGGACGGCCAGACCGAGCACGGCGGCGGCGGTGGCCAGCCGGTGGTCCTCGTAGGTGCGGAAGACGCCGCCGCGCAGCGGACGCGGGTTGATCCGCAGGCCGTCCTCGGTCTCCGAGACGTCGCCGCCGAGCCCGTTGATCTCCTTGGCGATGGCCGCCAGCCGGTCGGTCTCGTGCACCCGCAGATGCGCGATGCCGCGCAGCTCGGAGGGGGAGTCGGCGAGCGCCGCCACCGCGGCGACGACCGGCGTCAGCTCCCCGACCTCGTGCAGGTCGGCCAGCTCGCCGTCCAGGCCGTGGATCCGGCCGGAGCCGGTGAAGCGCAGACCCTCGGTGACGAACTCGCAGGCGCCGCCCATGCGGGTGAAGATCTGCCGCAGCGCGTCGCCGGGCTGGGTGGTCCGGGTCGGCCAGTCGCGGACCGTCACCGTGCCGCCGGTGACCAATGCGGCGGCCAGGAACGGCGCGGCGTTGGACAGGTCGGGCTCGACCACCAGGTCCCGGCCGATCAGCGCGCCCGGGGTGACCCGCCAGACGTCCGGCTCGCCGCCGTCCTCCGGGGCGTCGACCTGGGCGCCGGCCATCCGCAGCATCTCCACCGTCATCCGGATGTGCGGCAGCGAGGGCACCGGCTCGCCGACGTGCCGGACCTCCACGCCCTGGTTGAAGCGGGCGCCGGAGAGCAGCAGCGCCGAGACGAACTGCGAGGACGAGGAGGCGTCCACGGTGACCGTGCCGCCATCCAGCGCGCCCGTGCCGTGCACGGTCAGCGGGAGGGAGTTGCGGCCCTCGTCGTCGATCCGGGCGCCGAGCGCGCGCAGGGCCCGGATCACCCCGCCGAGCGGCCGCTCGTGGCTGCGCGGGTCGCCGTCGAAGTGCACCGGGCCGTCGGCGAGCGCGGCGACCGGCGGCAGGAAGCGCATCACCGTGCCGGCGTTGCCGACGTCCACCCGGGCGGGGCCGTGCAGCCCGGCCGGGAGGACCCGCCAGGCCTCGCCGCCGCCGGGGGTGTTGGTGGAGCTGTTGAGCTCGTCCTCGATGCCGACGCCCATGGCCCGCAGGCCGGCCGCCATCAGCAGGGTGTCCCGGCTGCGCAGGGGACGGCGCACGTAGCCCGGGTCGGAGGAGAGAGCGGCGAGCACCAGCGCCCTGTTGGTCACCGATTTCGAGCCGGGCACGGTGACGGAGGCGCGCACGGGGCCGTCGGCGGTCGGTGCGGGCCACAGCGGAGTGTTTCCGTGGAGGTCGTCGCTCATGGCCCCAACCCTACCGAGCGGCCCGCCGCCCCAGCGCCCGCGCGACCCCGGAACCCCCGCCTCCGGAACGGGGCGCGGTCGCGGCCCGGGGCGCCTCCGGAAGCACAGGGCGGCCGGCCGCGGCGGTCAGCGTCCGAGCAGCCAGCGCGCTCCGGTGGCCAGGCAGATGACCGCCACCACGAAGAAGAGGACCACCCACAGGATCGCGGGCGTCCGGGTGAGCCGGCCCAGCTGGTCGGCGTCCGAGGCGGGCGCGCGGCCGCGCCGCCGCAGCGTCTGCAGCTCCACCACCGGCCGCACCCCGCCCAGCAGCAGGAACCACACCGCCAGGTAGCCGAACCCGGACTGCACCTTCGCCGAGGCCAGCCAGGACACCGCCAGGCACAGCGCGCCGGTCAGCAGCACGGTGAGCACCCCGTAGGCGTTCCGCACCTCCAGCAGGACGCAGAGCAGCAGCACGATCACCGCCCACAGCAGCGCCGTCACATGGCCGGCCACCAGCAGCCAGGCTCCGCCGAGCCCCAGCAGCGAGGGGGCGGTGTACCCGGCGGCCGCGGTGAGCACCATGCCGGGCCCGTGCGGCTTCCCGGAGGAGACGGTCAGCCCGGAGGTGTCCGAGTGCAGTCGTATGCCGTGCAGCCGGCGCCGCATCAGCACCGCGACCAGGGCGTGGCCGCCCTCGTGCGCGATGGTCACCGCGTTGCGGGTGTACCGCCACAGCGGGCCCGGCAGCACCAGGACCAGCGCCACCGCGGCCATGGCCCCCACCAGCCACAGCGGCGGCGCGGCCTGGACCCCGGTCACCCGGTCCCAGACCTGGCCGATCCCCTCGGCGGCGAGCTGCGGCGGTGCGGCGCTGTGCGGCATGGGCGGCGTCTCTCCTGTGTCGCGCGGGCGAGGGCCCGCAGTCTCGCACACGGAGACGAGCGCCCCGCCCGGCCGGTTCGCACCCGGCGGCGGTTCGCGGGCGGCGGGGCGGCGTCGGGGTGATGGCAAGCTGGGACGCATGTGCGGTCGTTACGCGTCGAGCCGGAAGCCCGAGGATCTGGTCGAGATGTTCGATGTCCAGCGGTGGGACCCGCTGGAGAGCTTCGTCCCCGCCTGGAACATCGCCCCCACCATGCCGGTGGCGGCCGTCCTGGAGCGCCCGGTGAAGGAGGAGGGAGGGGCGGTGCGGCGGCAGCTTCGGCAACTGCGCTGGGGCCTGGTCCCGTCCTGGTCGAAGTCCCCGGAGACCGGGGTGAAGATGATCAATGCGCGGGCGGAGACGGTGCACGAGAAGCCGTCCTACCGCCGCGCCTTCGTCTCTCGCCGCTGCCTGCTCCCGGCCGACGGCTACTACGAGTGGATGACGGACGACACCGCCGCCGCCGACGGCAAGGGGAAGCGGGCGCGGAAGCAGCCCTACTTCATCACCCCCAAGGACGGCTCCGTGATGGCGATGGCCGGGCTCTACGAGTTCTGGCGCGACCGCGGCGTACCGGACGACGACCCGGCGGCCTGGTGGGTCACCTGCGCGGTGATCACCACCGAGGCCGAGGACGAGCTGGGGCACGTCCACCCCCGGATGCCGCTGGTGATCGGCCCGGACGTCCGGGACGCCTGGCTCGACCCCGGCCTGGACGACGTGGACGAGCTGCGCTCGCTGCTGGTGCCGCCGCAGCCCGGCCTGCTGGAGATGCGGCCGGTGTCCACGGCCGTCAACAGCGTCCGCAACGACGGGCCGGAGCTGGTCGAGCGCGTCGACCCGGAGCTCGGGCCGGAAGGGGCGACGCTGTTCTGATGAGCACCGCGAACCCCACCGGCCCCGTGAAGCCGCGCGTGCTGACCGTGGACACCCCCGGGGGCCCCGCCCGGGTCACCCTGCACGACGCCGACCCGGCCGCTTCCGGCACCGCGCCCGTCCTGCTCGTGCTCGGGCACGGCGCGGGCGGCGGCATCGAGGCCCGCGACCTGGCCGCGCTCGCGGCGGCGCTGCCCGCCGACGGGGTCTCCGTCGCCCTGGTCGAGCAGCCCTGGCGGGTGGCCGGGAAGAAACTCGCGCCGGCTCCCGCCCGGCTCGACGAGGCCTGGCTCGCGGTGCTCGCGGCCCTGCGCGAGCGGGGCGAGCTCGACGGGCGGGCTCTGGTCGCCGGCGGCCGGAGCGCCGGGGCGCGGGTGGCCTGCCGCACCGCCGGGGAGGTGGGGGCGGCGGCCGTGCTGGCGCTGTCCTTCCCGCTGCACCCGCCGGGGAAGCCGGAGCGGTCCCGCGTCGACGAGCTGACCGGCGCCGGGGTCCCGGTGCTGGTGGTGCAGGGCGGGCGCGACCCGTTCGGACGGCCGGAGGAGTTCCCGGCGCTCGGCCCGGACGACCGGCTGGTGGAGGTGCCCCGGGGCGACCACGGCTTCGCCGTCCCCAAGCGCGCCGAGGCGAGTCTGCCCGACCAGGAGGGCGCCCTGCGGCTGCTGACCGGAGCCGTCCGCGACTGGCTCCGCGACCGCCTCGGCTGACCGCCCGGCTCGGCGCGCGGGAATGTCCGCGTCCGGTCGCTGGTTGGGACGGGTGTCGGAACGAGACGTCGTCAGTGGAAGGCGGAGCGCATGGTGTCAGCCGCGTGCCCGGCGCGCCCCTCGGGCGGACCGGCCGGAGAGGCCGGAGCCGCGGGGACGGTCGCGACCCTGCACACCTGGGTGGAATGGCCTGTCGCGGGCGAGTCGGGCATGAGCCCGATATCCTCCGTGTCGAGCCGGTCCGCGCTTGCGGACCGGACTGGCATCGCCGAGGAGGTGGGTCCGGTCGCCGGGACCGAGAACGAGGCCGGGGCCGTTTCGCAGGAGGAGCCGACGCGCGGAGAGTTCCGCGACGACTCCCACGACGAGACGTTCCGGGTCTCCGAGGAGGAGACCGACGCCGAGCGCGCGGCGCGCTTCGAGCGTGACGCGCTGACCTACCTGGACCAGCTCTACTCGGCCGCCCTGCGGATGACCCGCAACCCGGCCGACGCCGAGGACCTGCTCCAGGAGACCTTCGCCAAGGCGTTCGCCTCCTTCCACCAGTTCCGCGAGGGCACCAACCTCAAGGCGTGGCTGTACCGCATCCTGACGAACACCTTCATCAACTCCTACCGGAAGCGGCAGCGCGAGCCGCAGCGCACCGGCGCGGAGGAGATCGAGGACTGGCAGCTGGCGCGCGCCGAGTCGCACATGTCGACCGGCCTGCGCTCCGCCGAGGCCCAGGCGCTGGACCACCTGCCGGACAGCGACGTCAAGGACGCCCTGCAGTCGATTCCGGAGGAGTTCCGCATCGCCGTCTATCTGGCCGATGTCGAGGGCTTTGCCTACAAGGAGATCGCCGACATCATGGGAACTCCGATCGGCACGGTGATGTCCCGGCTGCACCGCGGACGGCGCCAACTGCGCGGCCTGCTCGAGGACTACGCCCGTGACCGCGGACTGGTCCCGGCCGGCGGAGGCTCGGGGGAGAACGGGAAGGGCTCGGGCTCATGAGCTGCGGCAACCACCACGAGACGGACTGCGGCGAGGTCCTCGACCACCTGTACGAGTACCTGGACAACGAGATCGGCGCGGCCGACTGCGAGAAGCTGCGCCAGCACTTCGACGAGTGCGCCCCCTGTCTGCGGCAGTACGGGCTGGAGCAGGCGATCAAGGCCCTGGTGAAGCGCTCCTGCGGCTGCGACACCGCGCCGAGCGAGCTGCGCGGCAAGGTCCTCGCCCGGATCGAGCGGATCCGGGCCGGCCTCGGTGACGCGGAGGCGGGCGCCGCGGAGGCCGGGCCGGCCGCCGGTCGCCCGTCCGCGGCCGCGGAGGTGCCGCCGGCGGCGTCCTCGGCCCGTCCGTCGCGGGCTCCGCAGGGGGCGTAGCCGGCTTCCGAGGCCGCGTACGGCATGCGCCGTAGGCCGTCTGCGTGTGCCCCCGGATCACGACGATCCGGGGGCACACGTGTTTCTGATCCCGGGTCACCCGATGGTGTGAGCCGATTACCCCCCGAGTGGGGTAAAGCGGCCAACGCCCCTTGCGCGGACGTGGGGCGTCCTATGTTGTCTGGCGTCAGCACGCGTACGGCGGCATGTCGTTGATACCGGGGGAGGCGGCGATCATGACCACGACTGCGCCCCGGCCCCGCCCCCGTCGTCCGGCCGGCCGGACCCCGTCACCGTCCCGGTCCCCGTCCTCTTTCGTGGCCGGGCGTCTGCCGGCGGCCGGATACGCCTACCTGGCCGCCACGCTGGCGACGGGGCTCTACAGCGTCGCGGCGCTGGTGCCGGCGCTCGGGCGGCTGCTGCCCGGCGCCCGGCTGCTGGCCGGCCCGCCCGGGGCGGGCTCCGCCGTCACCACGGCCGTGCTGGCCGCCCTCGTCGTGGCCTGCGAGTACGGGCCGGGCTGGTGGCGGCGGCTGAAGGCGCGTCCGGTCGTGCGCCGGGCGGCCGAGGGGGCCGCGGGGGCCTCCTCGGCGGGCGGTTCGGTGAGCGGCCCGACGGAGGAGGCGCCGGGGGAGGCCGCCTGGGCTCCCTACCTGCCGGTGCTGATGGCCGGTGCGCTGCTGCTGCCGCCCGCCGCCGCCGCGCTGGTGCCGCTGCCGGGGGCCGTGCTGGCGGTGCTGGACCGGACGGTGCGGCGGGCGGGGGCGCTCCGCCCGCTGTGGAACGGCGCGCAGCTGGCCGTCAGCACGGCTGTGGCCGGCTGCGTCTTCCGCTCGCTGGGCGGCCCGGGGCTGCTGGCCGCGGCGCTGCCGGGGGCCGGCGGGCGGGCCGGGCTGCCCATACCGGTGCTGCTGCTGCCGGTCTGGCTGGCCGAGATGACGCTGCTGGCGGTGAGCACGGCGCTGGTCGCCGGCGCCCGGGCGACGTCCGAGCCGCCGCGCGCGGCGGGGGCGGGCGCGGGCGTGGCCGCCGGCGCGGGGGCCGATGCGGGCCGCTCCGTGCCTGGTGGGCGCTCCCTGCCGGCCGGGCGGATGTCCGGGCCGGTGGCGGGCTGGTGCCGGGGCGGGCGCGCGGCGCTCACCGCGGGGCTGGTACCGGTGCTCGTGCACGGGCTGATGGCGCTGCTGATCGCCGCGCTGTGGGCGGGGCCGTACGGGCCGTTCGCCGCGGTCCTGGTGCTGCTGCCGCTGGCGGTCTCCGGCTGGATGCACGCGCAGTACGACCGCGAGCGGCAGGCGCACCGGGCGACCGTCCGCGCGCTGGTGCAGGCGGTGGAGATCAAGGACGGGTACACCCGCGGCCACAGCGAGCGGGTCGGCCGCGCCTCCGTACTGATGGCCTACGAGCTGCTGATGCCGGAGGAGCGGATCGCCTCCCTGCGCGTCGCCGGGACCCTGCACGACGTCGGCAAGCTGGGCGTACCCACGCGCGTGCTGCGCAAGAACGGCCCGCTCGGCCCGGGCGAGCGCCTTCAGGTCGAGAAGCATCCGGAGTACGGCCACGAGATGGTGCGCGGGATCGGCTTCCTGGGCGAGGCCCGGGCCGGGATCCTGCACCACCACGAACGCTGGGACGGCCGGGGGTACCCGTACGGGCTGGCGGGCCATGACATCCCCGAGTTCGCCCGGGTGATCGCGGTGGCGGACGCCTTCGACTCGATGACCTCCACCCGCTCCTACCGCCGCGGCCGGCCGGTGCCTGAGGCGATGGCGGAGCTGGAGCGCTGCGCGGGCAGCCAGTTCGACCCGGTGATGGTGCGGGCGCTGGTCGCGGCGGTGCGGCGGCACGGCTGGAACCCGCCCGCCTCCCCGGGCGCGGCCCGCACCGCGGCCGAGGCCGCGAGCATCCCCGACATCCCCCTCGGGGTCCCCGAGCCCGACGGCGTCCCCGCCTCCGGCGGGCCGGCGCCGCGGCGCCCCGCGCCTGCGGTGGGGCCCGCGCCCGCGGCGGAGCCTGTGCCGAGGGCGGGGTCGTGAGCGTGGTGGCGGGGCACGCGGGGCCGTCGCCTCGGCCGAGGCGCGGGCCGGCGTGGTGTCCGGCGCGGGCGGCCTGGGCGCGGCTGCGCTCCGGCGGCCTGCGCTGCCTGGCCTGGGGACTGGCCGTCCACGCGGCCGCGGCCGGCCTGCTGATCGCGGGCGTCGCCGACACGGCGCTGGACGGGTTGCGGGCACCGGGGACGGCGCTGGCCTTCGCCGGTTTCGTGGCGATCGGCGAGCTGGCCCGTACCCCCCTGCCCGGCGAGCGCGACCAGGCACCGCTGGGCGCCGCCTGGGCGCTGGCCTACGCCCTGCTCGGGCCCGACCACGGTGTGCCGGTCCGTTGCGGGATGCTCCAGGTGGTGGCCGTGACCGGGATCGGCGGCCTGCTGGGAATCCTGCCGCAGGCGGCGCTGGGCCGCCGCCTCGACGTGGACCTGTTCGCCCGCCGCCTGCTCACCATCGGCTTCACCGCCGTCCTCTTCCAGCCCCCGTACTGCTCCGGCGCGCTGGACCGGCTCGGCGTGACCGGCGGGCCGCTCTACGCCCTCTACCTGGCCGGCTGCGCCGCGCTGGGCGCGCTGTTCGACGTGCTGCTCGCCGCGGTGCTGCGGTACTGCCGGGAGGCGGCGGCCGGCCGGCCGGCCGCCGGACTCGGCCGGCTGCTGCGGGACGAGCTGGCGGCGCTGCTGGGCATCGGTACCGCGGTCGTCGCCACCGGGGTGGTGATGGCGGTGGCGGTCGGCGAGGCCGGACTGTGGGCGCTGCCGCTGTTCGCCGTGCCGCTGCTGTTCACCCAGGTCGCCTTCCGCCGGTACGCGGCCGCCCGGGCGACCCAGCGGCAGACCATCTCCTCGCTGGCGCGCGCCACCGAGGTGGCCGGATACACCCTGCCGGGCCATTCCCAGCGGGTGGCCTCGCTGGCCCGGCGGACCGGGCGCGAGCTGGGGCTGGGCGAGCGGGAGCTGCTGGTGCTGGAGTACGCGGCGCTGATGCACGACATCGGGCAGCTCTCGCTGGTCGACCCGATACCCGGGGGCGCGACGGTGTTCCTGCCTCCGCAGGAGCAGCGGCGGATCGCCCGGCTGGGCAGCGAGGTGATCCGGAAGACCGGCGTGCCGCCGGAGGTGGCCGAGATCGTGGCCCGGCAGGCGGACCCCTACCGGCCGGTACCGGCCCGCCGCTCCCCGGCGCGCCCCCCCGCCGCCGGGGCGGGCGCCGCCGATCCGAGCGCCACCGCCGAACCGGGTGCCGCGCGCGCAGGGCACGCCGCAGACGCGGGGCACGCCGCGGGCGCGGAGGACGCAACCGACCCCGGCGCGGCCGGGGAGGCCCCGCCGCCACTCGCCGCGCGGATCATCCGGGTGGCCAACGCCTATGCCGACCTGGCGGCCGAGCAGGGTGCGGCCGCGCCCGGATCCCCCTACGGCGCGCCGGGCCCCGCCGGCCCGGCGGGCATGGCCGGCCGGCTGGAGGCGATCGAACGGCTGCGCCGGGATTCCGCACAGGAGTTTGAACCTCGGGTTGTGGAGGCGCTGGCACGGGTCTGTACTCGGTCCTAGGAGGTCTCTCGTTCCCCAAGGGGAGCGGGGCGCGGGCCCGGCGTGGTTGGATGCCGAGCGGGGCCGTACTCCGGCGCCCCCGCCCGCAGGGTCGCGGCGGGCCGTCCGCGGACGGTTCGCCGTGGGCCATACGGGCAAGGGACGGGTGGATGACGATCGACGGCAGGGGAAGGAAGCAGGCGGCAGCCGGCCGAGCCGAGCGCGGACCGCACCACCGCAGGGAAGCAGGAGGCCCGGGACACCGGGCGGAGACGACAGTGGCAGGCCGAACGTGAGGATCTTCAACCGGGCACGGCACCGGCCCTCCGCCACCTGGCGGCAGACGACGGACCGGGCCTTCTCGCTCATCGGGACCGGGCGCTACGAGGACGCCGGCGCCCTGCTCGTCATGGCCGCGGACCTCGAACCGTGGCTCTCCGACTCCTGGTACAACCTGGCCCTGCTGCACAAGTTCCGGCGCGACTGGGAGCAGGCCCGGGCGGCCGGGCTGCGCGCCGTCGCGCTCCTCGACCGGCACCAGGGCGCCCCCGACTGGTGGAACCTCGGCATAGCCGCGACCGCGCTGCAGGACTGGCCGCTCGCCCGCCGCGCCTGGCAGGCCTACGGGCTGCGGGTCCCGGTCGGCGAGGGGCCGGTCGAGCTGGACTACGGGACCACGCCCGTGCGGCTCTCCCCGGCCGGCGAGTCCGAGGTGGTCTGGGGCCGCCGGATCGACCCCGCCCGGGTCGAGGTCCTCTCCATCCCGCTGCCCTCCTCAGGGCGGCGCTGGGGCGAGGTGGTGCTGCACGACGGCGCCCCGCACGGCGAGCGGGTCGCGGACGGCGCGGCCTACCCGGTCTTCGACGAGATCGAGCTGTGGGCGCCCTCCCCGGTGCCGACCCACGTGGTGCTGCTGCAGGCGGCCACCGAGGCGGACCGGGACGAGCTGGAGCGCCAGGTCGCCGCGGCCGGCTACGCGGCGGAGGACTGGACCTCGTCGGTGCGCCTGCTCTGCCGGTCCTGCTCGGAGTCCCGGATCGAGACCGACGACGGCGTCGCGGACCACCACGACCCGCACGACGACGGGCACTTGGGGCATCTCAGCCACCGCGGTCCCGGGGCGACCTGGGTCACCGAGCGGGAGTGCGGCATCGCCGCCCCCTCCGACCTGGTCCGCCGGCTGCTGGACCGCTGGGCGGCCGCCCGGCCGGAGTCCCGGGCCTACCGCGACCTGGAAGAGGTCTGCTGAGGCCCGAGGCCTGAGGCGGGCGGCGGGTGGGCAGGCATGAGCGGGGGCGTCGGCGCGTCCCCGTAATCTTGGGACACGCGAAGCGACGGATGAACAGAGGAATGGCGGGGCACGGCATGCCGGACCAGCAGGAGCAGGCCCAGGTGGACGAGCGGCAGGGCGCCGCCGAGCAGGACCACCCCGAGCACGGCGACCACGAGCACGGCCGGCACGAGCACGGCGACGAGCCGCGGCAGCCGGTGCGGACCGTCGGCGAGGAGCCCGACACATCCCGCGGCACCGTCCGGCCGATCACGGTGGTCGGCAACCCGGTGCTGCACCGCGCCTGCAAGCCGGTCACGGAGTTCGGCGCGGAGCTCCACGCCCTGATCGACGACATGTTCGTCAGCATGTACGCGGCGGACGGCGTGGGCCTGGCGGCCAATCAGATCGGCGTCGACGCCCGGGTGTTCGTCTACGACTGCCCGGACGACGACGGCGTCCGCCACGTCGGTGTGATGGTGAACCCGGTGCTGGAGGACCTGCCGCCGGAGCGCCGCACGCTGGACGAGTCCCCCGAGGGCTGCCTCTCCGTCCCCGGCGCCTACGTGGACCTGGCGCGGCCGGACCACGCGGTGGTGCGCGGGCAGGACCGCGAGGGGCGCGAGATCACGGTCGAGGGCACCGGCTTCTTCGCCCGCTGCCTCCAGCACGAGACCGACCACCTCAACGGCTACCTCTACCTCGACCGGCTCTCCAAGCGGGACCGCAAGGACGCGCTGCGGCAGATGGCGGAGAAGGAGCCGAGCTACGAGGTCGTGCCCAACTGACCGCCGTCCGGCCGTACTTCGCGTCTCACAGCTCCAGATGGTCCGTCAGGTTGTAGGCCTCGAGCCGCAGGGTGCCGTCCGGGCCGCGGGTCCAGCGGGTCAGTGAGGCGTTCGCCGGGCGGTCCGGCGAGCCGTCCGGCGGCAGCGCGGACTCGTCGAGGCCCTCCAGCACGTAGCGGAGCAGGATCACCACCGCGTCGTGCCCGACCAGCAGCACGCGGCGGCCCGGCTCCTCGGCGACGAGGTCGCGCAGCAGCGAGCGCAGCCGCAGCGCCACGTCCGCCCAGGACTCGCCACCCGCCGGCCGGTAGTAGAGCTCGCCGAGACGCTTGCGGCGGGCGTGCTCCTCGGGGTGGCGGCGGCGGACGGCGGTCGCGGTGAGCATCTCCAGCACTCCGAGTTCGCGGTCGCGCAGCCGCTCGTCCACACGCAGCGGAGGGCGGGGGAGGCCGGCGCGGTCGAAGGCGCCGAGGATCTCCGCCGCGGTCTCCCGGGCCCGGCGGTAAGGGGAGCACCAGACGGACTGCGGCGGGCCGTCGGCGGCGGTCACGGAGGCGTCCGCGCCGTGCGCGGCGAGCCGGCGGCCGAGGGCGGCGGACTGCGCCCGGCCGAGCGGGGTGAGCGCGAGATCGGCGTCCCGGCAGTCGATGCCCACGTCCTCCGCGCCCGCGGCCTCCGCGACCGCGAAGGCCGCGTTGGCCACGGACTCCCCGTGCCGCACCGCGAGGATCGCCCGCGGCCCGGCCGCGGGCGGCGCGCCCTGGAGCGCCCCGGGCCCGGCCGCGCCCGCCTCCGGCCGCCGCCGCCCGGCCCGCCACGCGCCCTCCGCGGCCCCCGGCCGCCGCGCGTCGCTCGGTGATGTCTCGCCGTCCACGTCCGCCGCCTCTCCCTGGGAGCTGAGGCCTCTGGCGACAGTGTCGCGCGGCGCGGGGCCCCGCTGGGCGCTTACCCGCGAAGACCCGCCTCGCACGGGGCGCTGCGGCGCGGCTGCGGGAGGTGCCTGGCTGGTCGCGCCCACGCGGCGGAGCCGCACGTGTCGCAGCCCCGCGCCCCTCGGCTAACGGGCATCAGCGCGCCGACAACGGCCGGGTGCGGGGCCGCACATGGCTGGTCGCGCCCACGCGGCGGAGCCGCACGTGTTACAGCCCCGCGCCCCTAAGGCGGCGCTTCGCGCGCCTTCGCCCGCGCGCAAAAGGCTGCCCCCGCGCCCGCGAGTGCGGGGCGCGGGGGCAGGCTCGGCGAAGGCGTCAGGCGTTGGCGGTCACGCGACCGGGGCCGCCAGCGGCTTCTCCTCGACGACGCCCGGCTCGCCGGCCTCCGCGGTGTAGTCGGCCGGCGAGGTCTCGTCGGTGCCGGCCGGGGCCTTGAACGCCCGGAAGACCAGCGTGAGGACCACCGAGACCACGGCGTTCAGCACGAACGCGGTCAGGCCGACGTAGCCGGTCTGGCCGATGCCCGGGATGTTGATGCTCGACCCGCCGAAGTGCGAGTGCGGCTTGCCGACGGCGGCCACCCCGTAGGTGCCCCAGGTGCCGTAGGCCATGCCGGCCGCCCAGCCGGCGAGCAGCGCCCAGCGGTGGAACCACCGCGTGAACAGGCCCGCGACCAGCGACGGGAAGGTCTGCAGGATCCAGATGCCGCCCAGCAGCTGGAGGTTGATCGCGAAGGACTTGTCCATGCCGAGGACGAAGACCAGCGCGCCGACCTTGACCACCAGCGAGACCAGCTTGGAGACCTTGGTCTCCAGCTCGGGCGTGGCGTCGGGCTTGATGAACTCGCGGAAGACGTTCCGGGTGAACAGGTTGGCCGCCGCGATCGACATGATCGCCGCCGGCACCAGCGCGCCGATCCCGATCGCGGCGAAGGCCACGCCGGCGAACCAGCTCGGGAACATCTTGTCGAACAGCTGCGGCACGGCCAGCTGCGCGTTGAAGCCGGTGACGCCCTTGCCCACGCCGGCCGCGACGGCCATGAAGCCGAGCAGCGCCAGGAAGCCCAGCATCAGCGAGTAGGCCGGCAGCACGGCCGTGTTGCGGCGGACCGTCGCGCGGCTCTTGGCGGACAGCACGCCCGTGACCGAGTGCGGGTACATGAACAGCGCCATCGCGGAGCCCAGCGCCAGCGTGGCGTAGGACCACTGGGCCTTGGGCGCCGGAATGACCGAGCCCTTGGGCTTGCCGGTGACGGGGTTCGTCTTGGCGAGCGAGTCGGCCGCGGAGTGGAAGATGTGGCCGTAGCCGCCGAGCCGGATCGGGATGTAGATCGCGGCGACGATGATGACGATGTAGATCAGCGTGTCCTTGACGAACGCGATGATCGCCGGGGCGCGCAGGCCGGAGGAGTAGGTGTAGGCGGCGAGCACGGCGAAGGCGATCAGCAGCGGCAGGTCCTTGGACCAGCCGCTGGAGCCGCCGATGCCGAGCGTGTCCAGCACCGCCTGGATGCCGACCAGCTGCAGCGCGATGTACGGCATCGTGGCGAGGATGCCGGTGAGCGCGACCGCGAGCGAAAGCGCCTTCGATCCGTACCGTCCGCGTACGAAGTCAGCGGGCGTGACATAGCCGTGGCGGTGCGAGACCGACCACAGGCGCGGCAGGAACAGGAACACCAGCGGATAGCAGATGATCGTGTACGGCACGGCGTAGAAGCCGGCCGCGCCCGCGCCGTATATCAGCGCCGGGACGGCGATGAAGGTGTATGCCGTGTAGAGGTCGCCGCCGAGCAGGAACCAGGTGATCCAGTTGCCGAAGCTCCGGCCGCCCAGACCCCATTCGTCCAGGTGCAGCGCGTTGTCCGCGCGGCGCCAGCGCGCGGCGAGGAAGCCCAGCACGGTGACCGCGACGAAGAAGAAGATGAAGACGCCGAGCGCGACGCCGTTGACTCCGGATGTCACTTGTCCGCCTCCTCGTCCTCGTCCTGGCCCTCGTCCCCGGCGGGCTGCGCGGTGGCGGCGGTCTCGTCCGGCGCCGCGGCCTGGGCCGGAATCGCCTGGGAGGCCGCGCCCGCGCCGGCGCCCGCGGCGGCGCGGCGCGCCTTGCGCTGCGCCTCCTCGCGCTGGACCAGCACGTACGCCACGCCGGTGAACGCCGCCGAGATCAGCACCCAGAGCATCTGGTACCAGTAGAAGAACGGCCAACCGCCCAGCTCAGGGCCGGACTTGGCGTAAGAGGAGACCCACAGCAGCGCGACGAACGGCGCGAGCAGCAGGATGCCCACCACGACCCGGGTGGGGGTGACCACCGGTTCGCTCGGACCACTCCCCGCGGCGGGCGCCCCGCCCACCGCGGAGGGGGGTGACTCGGTCATGCCTCAACTCCCTGGTTCGGTTCCGGCCGGATTCGTTCCGGAACTGGACGATGGCCAGGGAATCTATTGCATGAACCCGGGTAAGTCACCAGGTCTGCACAGCATTTCCGCACATCAGAACGGGTGGCGGCGGAAACCGCAGGGCCGCTGCGAGGGGCCATCGGGTCATTCCGGGCGCCGCAGCCGCGCGGTGAACTTGTAGCGGTCGCCGCGGTAGACGGAACGCACCCATTCGACCGGTTCGCCGTCCGCGTCGAAGGAGTGCCGGGAGAGCAGCAGCATCGGGAGGCCGACGTCGGTGCCGAGCTGGCCGGCCTCGCGCGGGGTGGCGAGCGAGGTCTCGATGGTCTCCTCGGCCTCGGCCACCGCGACCCCGTACACCTCGGCCAGCGCCGCGTACAACGAGCTGTGCCGGGCCAGGTTGCGGCGCAGCGCCGGGAAGCGCTTCGCCGACAGGTGCGCGGTCTCGATGGCCATCGGGTCGCCGTTCGCCAGCCGCAGGCGTTCGACGCGGAGCACGCGGCCGCCCGGGCGGATGTCGAGCCGCTCGGCCAGCCGCTCGTCGGCGGTGATGTAGCCGACCTCCAGCAGCCGGGAGGTCGGCTCCAGGCCCTGCGCCCGCATGTCCTCGGTGTAGGAGGTGAGTTGGAGGGCCTGGGAGACCTTGGGCTTGGCCACGAAGGTGCCCTTGCCCTGGATGCGCTCCAGCCGTCCCTCCACCACGAGCTCCTGGAGGGCCTGCCGCACGGTCGTGCGCGAGGTCTCGAACTCCAGGGCTAGCGCCCGCTCCGGGGGCACCGGCGTGCCGGGGGACTGCGTCCGCGTCATCTCCAGCAGGTGGCGCTTGAGCCGGTAGTACTTCGGGACGCGGGCGGTGACCGCGGCTTCCGAGGCGAGCGAGTCGTCGTGCGGGACCTCGTCGGTCGTCATGCCGCTTCCGTCTCCTTCTGGCGTGGGTGGCTGCTTCATGGTGGCACGCTGAGGCGCCGGCTCGGTCAGGCGACCTGCTCCGGGCAGGCGATCCGGCCGGTGAGGGCCTCGGCGGCGGCCACCCCGCACACCCGCGCGCTGCCGAAGGTGGTGAGCACGGTCACGCCCCGGGCGGCCAGGCTCTCCTCCAGTCCGTGGCCGGTGCCGACCTCGATCACCACCGCGTCCGGCCGCGCGGAGACCAGCTCCCGCACCGCGCGCTGCATCCAGGCGTAGCGGTGCAGGTCGCGCACCACGACGACGAGAGGCCGGCCGACCGCGGCGCCCAGCAGCGGCGCGGTGTCCACCGCGGCGGTGCCGTCGACCGCGGCGACCGCGGCGCGGAGCAGACCGGAGCCCTCGATCCGGGTGGCGGGCGCGCCGATCCGGGCGTGCGTGGTGCCGGGGACCAGCTCGGCGAGGGGCGCGGCGACTCCCCAGGCGGTGTCGTCGCCGACGGCGATGTTGGCGCCCGGGGTGAACTCCAGGACGTGCGGGACGCCGTCGAGCGGACGCAGCTCGCCGTGCACGCGCAGCGCGCGGCGGGCGGCCTCCAGGCCGATCAGCCGCTCGGCGGCGCCGGTCCGCGCGGTGGCGCGGGCGACGGCCCTGTCCTGGGCGGTGAGCCGAACCGCGGCGGCAGCGGCCCGGCGCGGCGCGCCGTCGGCGTCCTCCCGCGCGCCCGCGTGCTCGCTGGCTTGCGCGCTCCCCGAGTCACCCCGCGCGCCCGGCTGTTCGGCGGCGGACGGCTCGGTCGCGGCCGCCTGGGTCGTGGAGGCCTCGCGCAGCTCGCGCGCCCACGCGGCGACCGCGCGGTTGCGCTCGGCGGCCTCGTGCAGCCGCTCCTCGGAGAGCCGGTGCTCGCGTACCGCCCAGACCAGCGCGTCCCGCAGGTAGAGGAAGGCCGCCTCGTCCTGCAGCCCGCCGCCGACGCACACGGTGTCGGCACCCGCGGCGAGGGCGTTGACGCTGCCGGTGGCGACACCGTGGGTGCCGGAGATGGCGCCCATCTCGATGCCGTCGGTGACGATGAGCCCGTCGAAGCCCAGCTCCTCGCGGAGCAGCCCGGTGAGGATCCGGCGCGACATCGTCGCCGGCAGCTCCTCGTCGTAGGCGGGAAAGAGGATGTGGGCCGTCATCACCGCGCGCACCCCGGCGCTGATGGCCGCCTGGAACGGCAGCAGATGCTCGGCGAAGGCCTCGGGGGAGAGCTCGATCCGCGGCAGGCCGAGGTGCGAGTCGGTGGCGGTGTCCCCGTGCCCGGGGAAGTGCTTGGCGCAGGCGGCGACCCCGGCGGACTGCAGCCCGCGGACGTAGGCGGCGGTGTGCCGGGCGGCCAGCGCGCCGCTCCCGCCGAAGGAGCGCACCCCGATCACCGGGTTGTCCGGGTTGGAGTTGACGTCGGCGTCCGGCGCGTAGTCCAGGTTGATGCCGACGGCGGCCAGGTCGTCGCCGATCGAGCGGGCGACGGCCTCGGTGAGCGCGGTGTCGTCCACCGCGCCCAGCGCGAGGTTGCCCGGGTAGGAGGAACCGGTGACGACCTCCAGGCGGGTGACGTCCCCGCCCTCCTCGTCGGTGGCGATCAGCAGGTCCGGGTTGAGGGCGTAGACGCCGGCGGTCAGCGCGGCGACCTGTTCCGGGTCGCGCACGTTGCGCCCGTACAGGGCCAGGCCGCCGAGTTCGCCGTCGCCGATCCGCCGCCGCACCCACTCGGGGGCGGTCAGGCCGGCGAAGCCCGGCTGCAGCACCGCGCCGGCGTCCCGCAGGAGGTCGTCCATGGTGGTGGTTCCTTAACCTTTCCGCGCGTCGTCTTCCATGTGGCCGTGCGGCCGGTGTGCCGCGTCAGCCCTTGACCGCGCCGGAGGTGAGTCCGGAGGCCAGGCGCTTCTGGAAGACGACGAAGACGATGATCACCGGCAGCGAGATCAGCAGGGACCCGGCCATCTGCGCGCCGTAGTCGGCGCCGTGCGTCGGGGAGGCCGAGTAGGTGGTCAGCCAGACCATCGAGGTCTGCTTGTTCGCGCTGCTCAGCAGGGTGTTGGCGATGGCGAACTCGTTCCAGGTCTGGATCCAGCAGTAGACGCCTGTGGAGATCAGCCCGGGGGCGGTGAGCGGCAGGATCACCCGGAGGAAGGCACCCCAGCGGGTGCACCCGTCGACCATCGCCGCCTCGTCCAGCTCGCGCGGGATGTTGACGATGAACGAGCGCAGCACCCACACCACGTAGGGGATGGTGAAGACCAGGTAGGCCAGGACCACGCCGAACAGCTGGTCGTACAGGCCCTCGCGGTTGAGGATGATGTACAGCGGGATGATCAGCGCGATCAGCGGGACCATCTGCACGATCAGCATCGCCAGCACGAACGGGTTGCGGCCGGTGAAGCGGAACCGCGCGACCGAGACCGCCGCCAGGAACCCGACGATCAGGCCGAGCACGACCGCGCCGATCGTGATGATCGCCGTGTTGAGCAGGTCGGGCGCGAAGTTGGGGTCGCTGGTGACGGTATGGAAGCTGTGGAAGTTCAGCCCGGTCGGCCAGAACTTCGGGTGCGCGCTCAGCACGTCCCGGCTCGGCTGGATCGCGGTGAGCACCATCCAGTAGATCGGGAAGGCCATGACCACGGCGAAGACCAGGGCGATGGTGTTCCACACCCCGGTCATCGTCCGGCTCCGGCCGACGCCGCTGAACTGCGAGGATTCCGAGGCCCGGGCCGCCCGTGCGGACCGGCGGGGCGCGGTGGTGGTGGCGGCCATCAGTCCTGCTCTCCCGTCCTGAGCACCTGTCGGATGTAGAGCACCAGCACGGTCAGCATCAGCAGGATCATCACGATCGACATGACCGCGCTGTTGCTGTAGTGCGAGGAGCCGATGCCCTTGGCGTACAGGTAGACGCCGATGGTCTGGTAGCCGGGCTCGGGGGTGTTCGCCCGCAGCGACTCGATCTGCGCGAAGACCTGGAAGTCCCAGATGAAGCTGAGCGCGGTGGCGATCCCCAGGAAGGGCCGCACCACCGGCAGGGTGACGTGCCGGAAGGACTGCAGCGGGCCGGCGCCGTCCAGCCGGGCGGCCTCCAGCAGCTCGCGCGGCACCTGCGTCATCGCGGCGTGGAAGCCGAGCACCAGGAACGGCAGCGCGCCCCACACCACGACGGCCGCCGCCACCACGTACAGCCCCTGGGTGGGGGAGGCGAACCAGTCGTGGTTCAGCATGCCCTTGCCGCCGAGCAGGTAGCAGATGTAGTCGATGACGCCGGAGCTGTTGGCGAACATCCAGCGGAAGAGCGTGCCGGTGACGATCGCCGGGACCGCCCAGACGAACATCAGCACCGTCAGCACGGTCACCCGCACCCAGCCGCTGACCCGGCTGAGCAGGGCCGCGACCGCCAGCGCGATCACGATCGAGAGCGCCACCACCTCGGCGGTGAAGATCACGCTGCGCTCGACCGACTGCCAGAACTCGGGGGTGCTGAGCACCTTCTGGAAGGTGTCGAAGCCGACGTACTTCACCAGCGCCGGGTTGGCCAGGTGCAGGAAGTCGTTGGTGTTCTGGAAGGCCAGCAGGATCAGCTGGACCAGGGGGTAGCCCATGATCCCGATCAGCAGCAGGGCCGCCGGCAGGATCAGCGCGTAGGGCAGGTACCAGCCGCGCGCGAAGCGGGGCGGGCGCCCGGCCTCCGGGGTGGCCGGGCGCTCGGCCGTCGCGGCCGGCTCGGAGTCGAGCACAGTCATCCTCTTCCGTCCCTTCCGTCCCTTCCGCCCCGCGGGGGCGCGGGCTCCTCCGACCGGTCCACCGGTCCGGGCCCGCGCCCCCGCAGGAGCAGCCGCGGCGTCAGCTGCCGTTCAGGTCGTTGACGATGGTGGTCTGGGCGGTGGTCAGGGACTGCGTCGGGTCGGCGCCGCCGGCGATCGCGCCGAACGCGGTGGCCAGCGCGGTCTCGTCCGAGGCCTGGCTCCAGTACTGCGAGTTCGGGATGAACCAGGTCTTGCCGGAGGCCGCCTCACCGGCGGCCTTGTTCGCCGGGCTGGTCGCCTCGAACGCGGCCATCAGGGTCTTGTTGTTCGGGATCGCGCCCTTGGCCAGCAGCAGCTTCTGGTTGGCGGTGTCGGTGAAGATCCGCAGGAACTCGGCGCCCAGCCCCGGGTTCTTGGCCTTGGCCGGGACGGCCAGGTCCGAGCCGCCCAGCATCTGCGGCGCGGTGCCGCTGCCGGTCGCGCTGGGGAGCGCCACCTCGGCGAGCTTGCCGGTGAGCGCCTTGTTGTCGGTGGTGACCGAGCCGGCCTCCCAGCCCAGGCCGACGATGGCGGCGATGTTGCCCTTCGCCATCCGGGCGTCCTGGTCGGCCTCGTTCACCGAGGCGCCGCCGACCGAGTACTTCTTCTGCAGGTCGGCCCAGGTCTGGACGCCCTTGATGAAGTTCGGGTCGGTCAGGGTGCCGGTCCACTTGCCGCCGCTGTTCTTGGCGATCAGCCCGTCGGTCCCGTAGGTGTCGGCGCCGAAGGAGGTGCCGACGTACCAGTCCTGGCCGGGCAGGTAGAGCGCGGAGAAGTTCTTGGTCTTCTTGTTCGCGGCCTCGACCTTGTCGAGGTCGGCGGTCAGCTCGGCCATCGTGGTCGGTGCGGTGGTGACGCCGGCGGCGGAGAACAGGTCGGTGCGGTAGATCAGGGTGCGCACGCCCGCGTAGTAGGGGATCGCGTAGAGCTGGCCGTCGGGGCTCTCCGAGGAGGCGGTCAGCGAGTCCAGCCAGCTGCTGGAGTTGTCGAACTTCGACTTCACGCCGCTGAGGTTCACGAAGGAGCCGGCCGCGATGTACTTCGCGGTCTGGGTGTTGCCGAGCTCGACGGCGTCGGGCGCGTTGCCGGACAGGAGCGCGGTGTCCAGCTTGGTCGAGTAGTTGTTCCAGGTCTGCCACTCGATCTTGACGTCGGCCCCGGTCTCCTTCTTGAACTCGGAGACCGCCGAGGTCACGACGTTGTCCCAGCCGTTCTTGGCGTCCTGCTGCAGCCAGACCGTGATGGTCTTGCCCTTGCCGTCCGTGCTCAGGGCCCCCTGCGCGCTGCTGCCGGAAGAACCGGACGACGAGCATGCGGCTGCGGAGAGAACGGTGGCGGTGGCGAGCGCCGCCGCCGCTGCGAACTTGCGCTTCAAGGCATTCCTCCTGAGGGATGCGGGCAGCAACAGGACTCGTGCGACCCGGGCAGCTGGTGATTGGTGTAGACCAATGGACGGAGGTTGGCACGTACCAATGAGGACCGTCAAGCGTTCTCTCCCGCCGTTACCAACGCTTGATGTGCGGCCGCTCGCGCCCTGGTTGAGCATGAACCTGACGTCGTGTCGGTTCGGTAACGCTTGCCCGCGGTATCCGGCCGACCTCAGGTGGTTCCCCTACGGTGCACGGTCAATGGTCTGTACCACAAGGGGGAGGACATGCCTCGAAGACGAGTTGTGACCCGGCGGCCGTCCCTGCGACAGCGCCGCCGGCAGCCCCGCCGGCACCGGCGGGCGGCGGCCGCGGCCGCGGCCGCGTCGGCTCTCACCGTGTGCGCGGCGCTCACGCTCAGCGGCTGCGACGCGCTCGGCATCGGCTCCGGCGCCTCGGCCCAGCCCACCGACTGGACCGGAAAGACGATCACCGTCTGGCTGATGAAGGGCGACGACCCCGCCGCCTGGACCGACTCGGTGCGCACCGACTTCACCCGCGCCTACCCCGGCGCCACGGTGAAGTTCGTCGAACAGCAGTGGACCGACATCCAGCAGACGCTCAGCCAGGCGCTCGCCGCGCCGATCCCGCCGGACGTGGTGGAGATCGGCAACACCCAGACCGCCTACTACGCCGACCTCGGCGGCCTGCTCGACCTCTCGCCGTACAACAAGGAGCTCGGCGCCTCGCAGTGGACCGCGTCCATGAGCGCCTCCACCGTCTACAAGGGCGTGGAGTACGCCGCTCCCTGGTACGCGGGGATGCGGGTGGTCATGTACGACAAGAAGCTCTGGGCCGCCGCCGGGCTGACCCGCACGCCGGCCACGCGGGCCGAGTGGTTCCACGACCTCGACGTGCTCAAGGCGACCCCGGGCGTGGACTCCGCGCTCTACCTGCCCGGCCAGAACTGGTACGCCTTCGACGGCTTCCTCCAGGACGCCGGCGCCGACATCATCACCACCGAGGACGGCCACCAGGTCGGTGACCTCGACAGCAAGGCCGCTCTGAGCGCGGCCCAGCTGTTCAAGCGCCTGCAGTCCTACGGCACCGCGCCGGCCGACCAGAACGAGGCGAACCAGGACGCGGTCTTCGCCAAGGGCCGCACCGCCACGATGATCGCGATGGGCTACGAGGGCGACGCGGTGACCGCCGCGAACCCGAAGCTGAACGGCGAGATCGGCTGGTTCCCGATCCCGGGAGCGACCGCCGCGAAGCCCGCCAAGACCTTCCTCGGCGGCTCCGACCTGGCCATCCCGCTCAACTCGCACAACCGCGACCTCGCGGCCGGCTTCCTGAGGATCGCGCTGGACGACGACAACGAGGCGCTGTTCGCCAAGCTGTCCGGCTTCCTGCCGAACCGCTCCTCGCTGTACTCGGCGCTGTCGGGCAACGCCTACGCCCAGGCCGCCACCAAGGCCGCCGACTACGCCGGCTACACCCCGTTCCTGCCGAACTGGGGCAACGTCGAGCAGGCGCCGAACCCGATCACCCAGCTCTTCCTGACGCCGGTGCTGGAGGGCAAGGACCCGCAGGCGGCGGCGAAGGCCGCGGACCAGGCGATCACCAGCCGGCTGTCCGCGCAGTGAGGCCCGCGGTTCCGCCCGCGGTTCCGCCCGCGGCGTCGCGCGCCGGGCAGCCCGCGAAGCCGCGCGTCGGCGGACCGGGCGCGCGCCCGGCCCGCGCACGCGCCTAGGATCGATGTGCCCGCGGTCTGTGTGCGGACCGGCCGCCGGCGCACGCCCACGACCGTGTTCATCTGCCGGGAGGCACTCCTTGTCCGCAATCCACCCCGCGGTGTCCGCGCCCCAGACGTCCCAGGGCGCCGCGCTTCCGGGAGCCCCGGGCCGCATCATGGCCGCCGAGATGGCCGAGCAGCCCGCCGTCCTCCGCCGCATCCTCGACGAGGGCGCGGAGGGGATCCGCCGCACGGCCGCGGAGATCGCCGCGCGCGACCCGCGCTTCGTCCTCCTCACCGCTCGCGGAACCAGCGACAACGCCGCGCTGTACGCGAAGTACCTGATCGAGATCCTGCTCGGCCGCCCCGCCGGGCTCACCTCGATGTCGACCACCACCGCCTACCGGGCCCGGCAGGATCTGAGCGACTGCCTGGTCGTCACGGTCAGCCAGTCCGGCGGCTCGCCCGACCTGGTGGCCTCGACCAGGGCCGCCCGCGAGGCCGGGGCGATCACCCTGGCGGTCACCAACAACGCCGGCTCGCCGCTCGCCGAGGTCTCCGAGTTCCACATCGACGTGCTGGCCGGCGCGGAGAAGGCGCTGCCGGCGACCAAGACGTACACCGCCGAACTGCTGGCGCTCTACCTCTTCGTCGAGGGGCTGCGCGGCGGCGACGGCGCGGCGGCGCAGGCGCTGCCCGGGCTGGCGGAGGAGGTCCTGGCGCGCGGCGCCGAGGTCCGCGACCTGGCCCAGCGCTACCGGTTCGCCGAGCGGCTGGTCCTCACCTCGCGCGGGTACGGCTACCCGACCGCGAAGGAGGCCGCGCTCAAGCTGATGGAGACCTCCTACATCCCCGCGCTCTCCTTCAGCGGCGCCGACCTGCTGCACGGGCCGCTGGCGATGGTGGACAACGTCTCGCCGGTGATCGCCGTGGTGCCGGAGGGCAAGGGCGGCGAGGCGCTGCGGCCGGTGCTGGACCGGCTGCGCGGGCGCGGCGCCGACCTGGTGGTGGTCGGGGCGGAGGACGAGGTCGCGCGGGCGTCCGCGGGCTTCGTGCTGCCGGGCGGGGTGGCCGAGGAGGTCCAGCCGATCCTGGAGATCCTGCCGCTGCAGCGGCTCGCCTACGAGATCACCATCGCCCGCGGGCAGGACCCGGACGCGCCGCGCGCGCTGGCCAAGGTGACCGAGACGCACTGAGCCGCGCGGCCCGCGCCGGGATGCGCGGGCCGCGCCAGGAGCCCCCGGCCGGGTTCGGCCGGGGGCTCCTGCGCTGTCCGGAGCTCGGCGGCGGGCCGGCGGCCGCGCCCGGAAACGCGAAAAGCTGCGCCCGCGGAAGGGACCCTCAACCCTTCCACGGGCGCAGCCCGGGGGGTGCCGGAGCCGGCGCGCCCGCGCGACGGGTGTGCGGGCCCGAATGCGCGGAGCACGGCACGGCGCTCGGCAGTACCGGCGTCCGGCCGCGGTCAGGGCAGATGCGCGGCCGGTCGTCGTCCGTGGTGCGCTCCCATTGTGGACTAGACCAATTGCCTTGTCCAGCGGTTCCCGTCGACCGGCGGCCTTCCGGGGCCCCGGACCTGCCGCGCGCGCCCGGCGCGGCGTCCCGGTTACGCTCCCCCCATGCCGTCCCTGAGCGAACTCGTCCGCCACCACACCGACCTCGCCGACCCCGAGGTGGAGTGGCTGCACGTCCTGGTCTCCGAGTGGCAGCTGCTCGCCGACCTCTCCTTCGCGGACCTGGTGCTCTGGGTGCCGACCCGGGACGGCACGCGCTACGTCTCGATCGCCCAGATGCGGCCCAACACCGGCCCCACCTCCTACCAGGACGACATGGTCGGCCACCTGGTCCCGCGCGGACGCCGGCCGCTGCTCGACACGGCGCTGGACGAGGCCCGGATCGTCCGCGAGGGGGACCCGGAGTGGCGCGAGGAGGTGCCGGTGCGGGTCGAGTCGATCCCGATCCGCTTCGGCGACAAGGTGCTCGGCGTGATCGCCCGCAACACCAACCTGCTCTCGGTGCGCACGCCGAGCCGGCTGGAGCTGACCTATCTGCAGAGCGCCTCCGACCTGGCGCAGATGATCGCCGAGGGCAGCTTCCCGTTCCCCGGCGAGCAGGTGGACATGGACGCCTCGCCGCGGGTCGGCGACGGGCTGATCCGGATGGACGCCGACGGCATCGTCACCTACGCCAGCCCCAACGCCGTCTCCGCCTACCACCGGATCGGGCTCTCGGTGGACCTGGTCGGCAACCATCTCGGCAAGCTCACCGCCGAGTTGGCCCCCTCGCGCGGGCCGGTGGACGAGGCGCTGGTGAAGCTCGCCAGCGGCTGGGCGCCGCGGCAGACCGAGGTGGAGACCAAGGACGGCGTGGTCCAGCTGCGCGCGATCCCGCTCAGGCCCAAGGACCGGCACATCGGCGCGCTGGTGCTGCTCCGCGACGTCACCGAACTCCGGCGCCGCGAGCGTGAGTTGATGACCAAGGACGCCACCATCCGGGAGATCCACCACCGGGTGAAGAACAACCTGCAGACCGTGGCGGCGCTGCTGCGGCTGCAGTCGCGCCGGCTGGAGTCGGAGCCGGCGCGGGCGGCGCTGGACGAGGCGGTGCGCCGGGTCGGCTCGATCGCGATCGTGCACGAGACCCTCTCGCACAACCTGGACGAGCAGGTGGCCTTCGACGAGATCGCCGACCGGGTGCTGTCGATGGTGATGGAACTCTCGCAGGACGGCCGGGTGCGGGCGCGCCGCAGCGGCTCCTTCGGGATCCTCTCCGCGCAGGTCGCCACGCCGCTGGCGATGATCCTCACCGAGCTGCTGCAGAACGCGCTGGAGCACGGCTTCGGCACCAGCCACTCGGGCGAGGTGGAGGTCAGGGCCGAGCGCTCGGAGGAGCGGCTGCTGATCGAGGTGGACGACGACGGCCTCGGGCTGCCCGAGGGCTTCGACCCGCAGCGGACCGGCAACCTCGGGCTGCAGATCGTCCGCACGCTGGTGGCGGGCGAGCTGCTGGGAGCGTTCGACATGCGCGACCGGCAGGGCGGCGGCACGGTGGTCTCTCTCGACCTGCCGCTCGGCTGAGCGCATCGGTCCGGCCCGGCGCGGGTCGCTCCGGCACGGGTCGGCCCGCACGGCACGGTACGTCGTCGGCCTGGGCGGTCCGGGCCCGCGGTCCGGGTCGGCCCGGCCGGCGCGCGGGCAAAGAACGAGGCCCTGCCGACCGGGGGGGGAGGGCCGGCAGGGCCTCGGTAACCTGCTCCGGCCGTCGGGGGGAGTCGGCCGGAACAGGGGCTCTGCGTGCGGCGCGGAGGCCGCGGTGTGTACGTCTTCGACGGTACCAAACCGCCGGCCGTACTTCGCCGCCCGGGGCGCCCCCTGCGCGGAGGCCCTTGTGGGACCTCTACCCGCGAGGGGGACCCAGCGGCGCTGGGGAAGGCGCGGCCCGCGGCCGGCGCCCTTGATCAAGGGTTGATCCAGGCAGCTGATGCTGCGTCAGAGTCAGGCGGTGCGTGCGCGGTTGCGGGCGGCGCGGCGCTTCATCGCACGACGCTCGTCCTCGCTCATACCGCCCCACACGCCGGCATCCTGACCGGTCTCCAGGGCCCACTGCAGACACTGCTCCATGACCGGGCAGCGACGGCACACGGCCTTCGCCTCTTCGATCTGCAGCAGGGCGGGACCAGTGTTGCCGATCGGGAAGAACAGCTCGGGGTCCTCTTCACGGCAGACAGCGCGGTGGCGCCAGTCCATGGTGGTCCAACTCCTCCTGCCGACGGGCTTGCTCCCGACGACATCCGAATGGTGGCTTGTGAATGTGAACGCTTTCACGAATCCGCACGCAAGGACGACTACAGACCCCTGTTGGGGCTAGGAGCACGTCGTAGTGCGCGATGCGAGAGGATTCGGGCGACTCGGGCGGGATCCTGATCGATCAGACTGATCGATCAGCGCTGCCGTCCCGATCGCCAAGTAGAGGTTCGCAAACCTCGGCCCCGGATACAACCCCCTTCAGGAAGGAAATTTTGAATCCTTGGTGTCGCTTAGGTCACACCCTGTACTTCTATGGAGTGAACCGCGCCAGAACGTTCGACTCAAAGGCCTGAAGGGCGTGGCGGTCACACAATCACACGCAGTGCCCGTCGAAGGCCTGTGAACATGACGGCGGTTCGCTCTCCAAGGTGGTCTCCGTCCACCTGGAAGGGTGTGGGTTCCTGCGAATGCAAGGTGAACCGAGGCACATCGTGGTAAGAGACCACGTGCTTGCCCCGCGGACCGCCCCCGTCGGCGTCGAGCAGCTGGGGGAGTGTACGGAGAGTCCGCACGAGTGACATCCGGGTGAGACCGAACAGGTCCAGGTCCGTGTCGAAGGACGCCTCCGGCGAGGCGTACACCGGCCGGTTCCCGAGGTAGGTCCACGGCGTGGTGTTCGACACTATGGCCAGCTCCAGGCCGGGGACCGGCTCCTCGCCGGGGACCTCCAGGGTGATCGCGGCCTCGCGCCGCGCCCGCCGCCCGCCGAAGAAGTGCCGCACCGCCTGGTCCACGTAGAGCGCGTGGGTCGAGCGGCGGCCGCCCCGGCGTTGCTCCTCCACCCGGCCGACCACGGCCGCGTCGAAGCCGAAGCCGGCGGTGAAGGTGAACCAGCGGTCCGGCAGCCCCTCGGTCGAGGCCAGCCCGAGGCCGACCTGCCGGTCGCGGCCGGCCTGCAGCGAGTCCAGCAGCGCGCCGGTGGCCTCCACCGGATCGTTCGGCAGGCCCAGGGCCCGGGCGAAGACGTTCGTCGAGCCGCCGGGCACCACCGCGAGGCGCGGCAGGTCGTCCCGGGGGCCGTCCGCGAGCAGCCCGTTCACCACCTCGTTGACCGTGCCGTCGCCGCCGAGCGCCACCACCAGGTCGGTCCGGTCCGCGACCGCGTCGCGGGCGAGGTCGCGGGCGTGCCCGCGGTAGGCGGTGGTGGCGACCTCCAGTTTCAGGTCACTCGCGAGCGCGCGCGCGAGGACGTCCCTGGTCCGCCCGCTGGTGGTGGTCGCCTTCGGGTTCACGACCAGGAGAGCACGCATGCCGTCCAGCTTAACTACCGGCAGGTCACCCGAGGAGTGCGCCCCAGCGCGCCCCGCCCCGCGCGGAGCGGGGCGCGGGGAGCGGGCGGGGTCGCGGGGAGCGGGTCGCGGCGGACGGCCGGGCGCGGGGTTGTGCGTGGCTGGTCGAGCCCGCGCGGCGGGGCCGCGGGTCTCGCGGCCGGCGTCGTGAACAGTGCTTCGCGCCGCCGCGCGCGCCGCGCGGGGGTGGGGTGCGGGCGTGGGCGGGCGGACGCCGTACCCTGCTGAGGTGACTTCCAACGCTGCTCCCGTCTCGGCGTCCGGCGCGCCCGCGGTCGACCGCCCGTGGACGCTCACCGCGGGCGCCGGGATCGCCATGGTGGAGGGGGTGGTGCTCGCCGCCTGGGGCCTCTACCAGATCGTCGCGGGGCTGGTCTCGAAGACCCACACCGGCGTCGGGCTCACCGAGTTCGGCGGATTCATCGTCCTGCTGCTGGGCCTGCTGCCGCTGCTGGCCGGACGCGCGCTGCTGCGGGTCCGCAAATGGGGCCGTAGCCCGGCCGTGCTGGTCGACACCCTCTGCCTGGCCGTGGCGTACTTCGGCTGGGGCGCCGGCGGCGCGATGCGGCCGATCGGCCTCGCCGTCGGAGTGGTCGGGATCATCGGCATCGTGCTGCTGCTGCACCCGCGCAGCACCGCCGCCCTCTGGCCGGAGACCGCGAAGCAGGACTGACGGGCAGCGGGACGGACGCCCCGCGCCGCGCCCCCGTAAAGGAAGCGCGGCGCGCGACCGCTCACTCCTCGACGAGGAGCTTCTCGCGCAGCTGCGCGAGCGTGCGCGCGAGCAGCCGGGAGACGTGCATCTGCGAGATCCCGACCTCGTGCGCGATCTGCGACTGGGTCATGTTCCGGAAGAACCGCAGCACCAGGATCTTCTGCTCACGCGGCGGCAGCCCGGCCAGCAGCGGCTTGAGCGACTCCCGGTACTCCACGCCCTCCAGGGCGTCGTCCTCGGCGCCGAGCGTGTCGGCGACCGCCGGGGACTCGTCGTCGGTGTCCGGGACGTCCAGCGAGAGCGTGCTGTAGGCGTTCGCGGACTCCAGGCCCTCCAGCACCTCCTCCTCGGAGATGCCCAGGTGCTGGGCCAGCTCGTGCACGGTCGGCGAGCGGCCGTGCTGCTGGGACAGCTCGCCGGTGGCGGTGGTCAGCGCGAGCCGCAGCTCCTGCAGCCGGCGCGGGACGCGCACCGCCCAGCCCTTGTCGCGGAAGTGCCGCTTGATCTCCCCGACGATCGTCGGCGTGGCGTAGGTGGAGAACTCCACTCCGCGCTCGGGGTCGAACCGGTCCACCGACTTGATCAGGCCGATCGTGGCGACCTGGGTCAGGTCGTCCAGCGGCTCGCCGCGGTTGCGGAAGCGGCGCGCCAGGTGCTCCACCAGCGGGATGTGCATCCGCACCAGCTGGTTGCGCAGTTCCACCCGCTCCGGGGAACCCTCGGGCAGCTCGGCGAGGCGGACGAACAGCGCCCGCGCGGCGGCCCGGTCGGGCGCGGAGCCGCCGTGGCCGGCGGGCGCGGCGAAGGTGTCCGCGGCGTCGGCCGCGTCCGTGGTGTCCACCTCGGCGGCGTCGGCGTCGGTCGTGTCGCTGTCGGTCGTCCCGCTGGCGGTCGTCTCGGTGGTGGTCGTGTCGGTGGCGGCGGCATCGCCGGAGGCGGTCGCGAGCGCCGCGGCGCGCGTCAGCGGCGCCTCGGGCGGGTTCGCGTCCGGGCCGGCGGCCCCCTCGGCGGAGGCCGCGGGCTGGTTGGGCACCGGGGCCTTCGTCCGGCTGTGCGCCGGCCCCTCGCCGCTCCTGCGGTCCAGATCACTCACGGCGATCCCCTGTTCCGTTCCGGGAGCGCCGATGCCGCCTCGGCGGCACCGGTTCCATCGTCACCAGCATCTCGGTCGGCACAAGCTTCTCGGTGGGCACAAGCTTCTCGGTCGGCACCAGCATCTCGATCGGGTCGCGGACGGTCACGGCTGGCCGGGGCCGGCACCGCGCTTCTTGTGCAGGCTGATGCTGACCGTGTTGTCCTCGGCCACCGACGACTCGATCTCCCCGGCCAGCGCGGAGAGCACCGTCCAAGCGAAGGTGTCGCGCTCGGGCGCGCGCCCGTCGGTGGTCGGCGCCGAGACCGTCACCCGCAGCGCGTCGCCGACCAGCCGGAACTCGCAGCACAGCACCGAACCCGGCACCGCCTGCTGGAGCAGGATCGCGCACGCCTCGTCCACGGCGATGCGCAGATCCTCGATCTCGTCCAGCGTGAAGTCGAGACGGGCGGCCAGACCGGCCGTCGCGGTCCGGAGGACCGAGAGATACGCGCCCGCCGCGGGCAGCCGGACCTCCACGAAGTCCTTGGCATCCGCCGTGGCGTCCTGCGCGCCGGGCTCTCCGTCGAACTGGGACACCCTCACCTCCGAGGTGTGTTGCGCCGCGGACCGCGGGTTCGCGGCCGGCGGGACTCTCCTGGTGCTCTGCGCGACGCTACCGCGACTCCCGGGTGCGCCGACAGCGGCGATCGAGGGCGGGACGAGCGGGTGTCACTCATGGTAGAACGTCAGCTGCTCAGCGTCGCCGCGCGGTTGAGGGTATCGCCGGTCAGCCGGAAGACCGTCCACTCGTCCATGGGCACGGCCCCGAGCGACTTGTAGAAGCCGATCGAGGGCTCGTTCCAGTCGAGCACGGACCATTCCAGGCGGCCGTAGCCGCGCTCCACGCAGATCCGGGCGAGTCCCAGCAGCAGCGCCTTGCCGTGGCCGGAGCCGCGGTGCTCCGGGCGGACGTAGAGGTCCTCCAGATAGATGCCGTGCACGCCGCGCCAGGTCGAGAAGTTCAGGAACCACAGGGCGAAGCCGACCGGCTCCCCGGAGGCGTCGTCCACGGCCATGTGCGCGAAGACGGCCGGGTGGTCGCCGAAGAGCGCGGTCCGCAGCTGCTCCTCGGTGGCGACCGCCTCGTGCGGGGCGCGTTCGTACTCGGCGAGCTCGCGGACCATCGCCAGGATGGCGGGGACGTCGTCGGGGGTGGCGTGGCGGATCATGCGTGCAGCCTACGCCGCGGGCCGGGGCCGATGAGGTGATCACCTCGGACCGGTCGAAGCCGGTCGCGAGGCGGGCGCGGCGCGGTCGGCGGACGGTCGGCGGACGGTCGCGGGGCGATCATGAATCGATCGCCGCGGACCGCCCCCGGGGCGCGTCAGACCAGCGAGGCGTGGGTGTAGCACCAGCGCCAGGACTCGCCCGGCTCGAAGGAGCGCATCACCGCGTGCCCGGTCTCCTGGAAGTGCGCGGTGGCGTGCCGGCCGGGCGTGGAGTCGCAGCAGGCGACGTTGCCGCAGACCAGGCACTTGCGCAGGTGCACCGGCAGCTGGCCGAGCTCGGCGCAGACCCGGCAGGTGTCGCTGAGCGCCTCGGGCTCCGGCTCCGGCAGGCCGGCGGTGTGCTCACATCCGTGCATTCCCCCAGCGTATCCGGCCTGCGGCCTGCGGCCTCGCGGGGTCCGCCCACCGGGTACCAGCTGCGACGGTCAGGCGACTGCGGGAGGCACCGGGCTGGTCGCGCAGTTCCCCGCGCCCCTCGGGGCGGCGCTTCGCGCCTGCCCCGGGGCCGGTGAGGCGCGGCGTCGAAGCGTGCGCCGCACGCGCGCGTGTGGTGGGGTGTCCTCCGGCCCCGCCTGCGAGGGCCGGGCGCGCGCGCCGGCGAGGAGAACGCGAGTACGGAGGACGGATGGCGGCGACCGGCGAAGTGCTGCTGCTGGTGGCGGGGAGCACCGCGGTCGCGGGCGCGGCCCGGCGGCTCGCGGTCTCGGCGCCGCTGCTGCTGGTGGCGGTGGGGCTGGCGGTGTCCGCGATCCCCGGGGTGCCGGGGTACGCGCTCAGCCCCGGGCTGGTGCTCCCGCTGGTGCTGCCGCCCCTGCTGTACACGGCGGCGCTCGACAGCTCCTACCTCGGCCTGCGGGCCAACCTGCGGCCGGTGGCGCTGCTCTCGATCGGGTTCGTGCTGTTCTGCGCGCTGGTGGTCGGCGTGGCGGCGCACGCGGTGATTCCGGGGGTGCCGTGGTCGGTGGCGTTCGTGCTGGGCGCGGTGGTGGCGCCGCCGGACGCGGTGGCGGCCACCGCGATCGCCCGCCGGGTGGGCCTGCCGGCCCGGGTGGTGACGATCCTTCAGGGCGAGTCCCTGGTCAACGACGCGACCGCGATCACCGCCTACCGGGTCGCGCTGGCCGCCGCGGTGGGGGAGGGGTTCTCCTTCGGCTCGGCGCTCGGGGAGTTCCTGGTCGCGGCGCTGGGCGGGACGGCGGTCGGGCTGGTGCTGATGTGGCCGCTGCAGTGGGCGCGCCGCCGGATCCGGGACCCGCTGCTGCTCAACACCTTCTCGCTGCTGGTGCCGTTCGCCGCCTACGCCGCGGCGGAGGCGCTGGACGCCTCGGGCGTGATCGCGGTCGTGGTCGTCGGGCTGTTCCTCGGGCATCGCGCCAACTCCGTGAACTTCGCGGTGCGGATCCAGGAGGAGGCGGTCTGGCGGATGGTCGCCTTCGTGCTTGAGTCGGCGGTGTTCGCGCTGATCGGGCTGCAGCTGCCGGTGGTCGTGCGGTCGCTGGGCGGCTGGTCGCCGGCGGAGCTCGCCGGGTCGGCGGCGGCGGTGCTGGGGACGGTGGTGCTGGCCCGGTTCGTCTGGGTGTGGCCGGCCACCTACCTCCCGCCGCTGCTCTTCCGCCGGGTGAGGGAGCGCGAGGGGATGCCGTCCTGGAAGCGGCCGACGGTGATCGCCTGGGCCGGGATCCGGGGCGTGGTCACGCTGGCGGTGGCGTTCTCGCTGCCGGTGCGGATGCACGACGGCAGGCCCTTCCCGGACCGGAACCTCGTCCTCTACCTGGCCTTCGTGGTCGTGGTCGGCACGCTGCTGCTGCAGGGCCTGACCTTGCCGCGGGTGGTCCGCGCGCTGCGGATGGAGGCGCCGGATCCGCAGCGCGCGGTGCTGATCGAGGCGCAGGCGCAGTCGGAGGCCTCCGCGGCGGCGGAGGAGCGGCTGGACGCGCTGCTGGGGGACCCGCGGAACAAGCTCCCGCAGGCGCTGGAGGAGCGGCTCCGCCGGGTGCTGGAGCGGCGGCGCAACGGGGTGTGGGAGCGGCTGGGCACCGTGCACGAGGAGACCGGCGAGTCGGCCGACGCGGTGTACCGGCGGCTCAGCCAGGAGCTGATCGGCGTCGAGCGCCGGGTCCTGGTCCGGCTGCGCGACGCGGGCCGGATCGACGACGAGCTGCTGGGGCGGCTGGTGCGGCGGCTGGACCACGAGGAGGCCGTGGTCGCCACCGGCGAGGACTGACCGGGAGGATCGCGCAGGACCGCTCAGGGCGCTCAGCCGGCCTCGGCGCCGGCCTCCTCGGCACGGGTGATGCGGAAGACCGGGTAGCCGGGGGCGAGGCGGAGGTAGTCGGCCTCCGGGGCGTCGGGGGCCAGCTCGGGGAAGAACTGGGCGTCCAGGAACTTCCACTTGGTGAGGTAGGCGCGCAGCACCGGGGGCTTCTCGGCGTCGGCCAGCTCGGTGGCGCGGAAGGCCTCGGTGCGCCGGCCGAGGCGCAGCTCGCCGCCGCCGGAGGCGCGCATGTTGCGGACCCACTGGGTGTGGCCGCGCGGGGCGACGAGGTAGCGCTCGCCTTCGAAGGTCATCGGGAAGACGGGGGTGGTGCGCCACTCGCCGGACTTGCGGCCCCGCACGAGGAGGGTGTGGGCGCCCATGACGCCGATGCCGGCCTTGACCAGGGCGCTCAGCAGGCCGCGGGTGGCGCGGTCGGTGAGGCGCTGGGCGGTGCCGGTGGGCTTGAGCAGGCGCGGCGCGGGCTGGGGCTCGGCGGGAGGCTGTGGCGCGGCGGCGGGCTGCGGCTCGGCGGGAGGCTGGGGCGCGGGCGTGGTACCGGACATTGCGGGCTCCTGAAGATGAGAGTGCACCGTTCCGGTTCGAGAGCAGTGCTCTCGTTCGGCTGCGCCAACTCTCCCGCGCGCGCCGCCCCGCGTCAAGAGCGGCGTTCGGATTCGAGAGCGGTGCTCTCGTTGTATGGTACACTGGTTCCATGGCACCAGCGATCGAAGGGGCGCGGGCACGCGCCAGGGCGGAACTCACTCGGGAGATCAAGGCGGCCGCCCGCCGCCAACTCGCCGCGGAGGGCGCCCAGGGACTCTCGCTCCGGGCCGTCGCCCGCGAGCTCGGGATGGCCTCCTCGGCCCTCTACCGCTACTTCCCCAGCCGCGACGACCTGCTCACCGCGCTGATCGTGGACGCCTACAACGCCCTCGGCGACGCCGCGGAGCAGGCCCTCGGCCAGGCCGGCCCCGGCGCGCGCGAGCGCTGGCACGCCCTGTGCGGGGGAGTGCGCTCCTGGGCGCGCGCGCACCCCCACGAGTACGCCCTGCTCTACGGCTCCCCGGTGCCCGGCTATGCGGCCCCGGAGGAGACCGTCGCCCCCGCCTCGCGGGTGGCGCTGCTGCTCATCGGCCTGCTCCGGGAGCACGCGGGCGACCTGGCGCCGGTGGCCGTCCCCCGCGCGCCCCGCGGTCGGCTGGCCCTCCAAGCCGCCGAACTCTCCGCGGTCACCGACGCCGGGCTGCCCTCCGGCCTGATGACCCGCGCGGTGATCGCCTGGACCCAGCTCTTCGGCATGGTGAGCTTCGAGCTCTTCGGCCAGCTGGTCGGCTCGATGGACCCGGCCGACGACTTCTTCCGCTACGCCGTCGACGAGATGGCCGACCTCCTCGGCCTCCCGGAGGGCTGAGCCCGGGCCGCGGCCGACCCCGGCGAGGTCCGCCCGGAAAAGACCGCGCGCCCGGTCCGCTGCGGACGCCGTGGGGCGTCCCGCGGAACCGGGCGCGGACCGGAAGACCGTCGGCGGGATGTGAACCCCCGCCGCGGGTCAGGTCGGGCTCGATACGGGGATCAGGCCTTCTTGGTCTCCCAGAAGATCTTGTCGATCTCCGCGATCAGGTCGAGGGCCTTCTGGCCGGTCGCCGGGTCGGTCGAACCCTTGGCGGCGCTCAGGGCCTTGAGGGTGTCGTTGACCAGCTGGTGCAGCTGCGGGTACTTCTCGAAGTGCGGGGCCTTGAAGTAGTCGCTCCACAGCACCGAGACGTGGTGCTTCGCCAGCTCGGCGCGCTCCTCCTTGATCACGGTGGCGCGGGCGCGGAAGTGCGGGTCCTCGTTGGCCTGGTACTTCTCCTGGACGGCCTTGACCGACTCCGCCTCGATCCGGGCCTGGGCCGGGTCGTAGACACCGCACGGCAGGTCGCAGTGAGCATGCGCGGTCACCCGCGGCGCGAACAGACGAGAGAACATGGGAGTCCTTCCTGGTGATCGTCTTCCCGGAGCTGACATTACTCCGCAACCGGGCCAGATTCTCGCCTGCCCCTGGGTCCTGCGACGAAAGCCGTACCGGCGGTGGACTTCCGCCCGAGCTCGGCCAAGATGGGATGCGGAACGTTCCGCTTCCTCGCGGTCCGGCGCGTCGGGACGCCGGTCGTGGGGGCCGCGGTGACGGTCCGTGAGAGTCGGTCCGTGGAGCGCGCGTAGGGATGGTCACGATGGCGACGAAGCAGCAGGCCGGCGGTTCGCACCCGGTGGAGCCGCCGGAGGGCGGCAGGGTGCCCGCACTGCTGGGGGTGGTGGACGTGGACGGGCCGTCGATGGCCCCGACCCTCTCCCACGGCGACAGGCTGCTGTGCTGGTACGGGGCGCCGCTGCGGGAGGGCGCGGTGGTCGTGGCCCGGCATCCGCTGCGGCAGGACCTGCTGGTGGTCAAGCGCGCGGTCGAGCGGCGGGCCGGCGGCTGGTGGCTGCTCTCCGACAACTCCCTGGTGGAGAGCGACAGTCGGGACTTCGGGCCGGTGCCCGAGGAGCTGGTGCTGGGCCGCGTGCTCTGCCGCTACCGGCCGAAGGTCGCGTGGCTCGCGCCGCCGGAGTGGGCGGAGCGTGCGCTGGCGCACCGCGGTGGTCTCGGCCGCGTGCTGCCTGGGTTGGCCCGCTTGATCGGCGTGGTGCCGCGGCGGGTCCCGCAGTCCGGGTGAGCGCGGCCTCTGCGGGCGTGCGTAGCGTTCCGCGCGGCGGGTGCGTCCCGAGGGTTTCGCGCCCACGCCCCGCGCCCCACCCTGGGGTTCGCCTACCGGGCATCAGCGACTGCGGTCGTGCGGCTGCGGGCCCCAGTGGGCCTCGCGCAGTTCCCCGCGCCCCTGAAGGGCGCCCCTGCGGGGCGCGGAAAGTTGACCGGTCGGCGGTCGGTTGCGCTGTCCAGGGGCGCGGGGAACTGCGCGACAAGCCCCGTGGTGCCCGCACCCGGCACGCGACGGTCCGCTGCAGCCCGGTAGCCGCCGGACAACCTCAGGACGCCGCCGCCTCCCGCTTGCGCGCGCGGTACGCGGCGACGTTGGCGCGGGTGGCGCAGCGGTCGCTGCAGTAGCGGCGGGAGCGGTTGGTCGAGGTGTCGATGTACGCGTTGCGGCACGGCGCGGCCTGGCAGATGCCCAGCCGGTCGGCGCCGTGCTCGGTGAGGTGCACGGCCAGGCCCATGCCGGCGACCGCCGCGCAGATCGCGGTCGCGGTCGGGGCGTTCTCCGCGAGGTGCATGTGCCAGTTCGGCCCGCCCTGGGCGTCGGTCTCGTCGCCGTGCACGGCGATCACCGGGGAGACCGGGTACTCGGTGAGGAGCTCGTTCAGCAGGTCGACGCTACGCCGCTGGTCGCCCTCCGCCGCGGACTCGAAGACGGCGCGCAGCCGGGTGCGGACGGCGCGCAGGCGCGGCAGGTCGGACTCGTCCGCCAGGCGCGCCCCGCGTCCGACGCCGTCGAACAGCTCGCGGACGGCCGCCACCGTGGTCAGCGTGTCGGCGCCGCGCGCGGGCTGTTCGGTGTTGACCAGGCGCACGGCCAGGTCCGCGTACGAGGCGAGTTCCACGAACGTTCCCCACTTCGCAACCGCCGTGATGACCGCTGGAGGCCACCGCTGCCAAAGGGCAAGCCTATTACAGTCGGCCCGCGGAGCCCCGGGGCGCCGCCGCGAGGACGCGCGCGGGCGCGGCCCGCGTCACCGCGCGCCCGTCACCGCGCGCCCGTCACCGCGGGGTCGACCTGGGACGAGCCGATCGTGCCGGCCGTCATCTGCCACCTGCTCAGGATCCGCTGGTAGACGCCGTCCGCCATCAGCTTCGTGAGCGCGCCCTGGATCGCCTGGAAGAGCGTGCTGCCCTTGGGCGCCACCACGCCGTAGCGGGCGGTGGCGTAGATCCCGGGCAGTGCGGTGACCTGGCCGTGGGTCTGGGTGGCGGCGTAGGCGGCGGCCGGCGAGTCCACGAACATCGCGTCGTCGCGGCCGTCGAGCGGCGCCGAGGTGGCGCCCGAACGCGCGGGAGCGGACGCGCCGCGTGCTGGGCGCCGCGCACCGCGGTGCGAGGGTCCGGTGCCGATGTCGCGGTGCCGCGGTGGTGGCCGCCGGCGCCGGGCCGCCGCACCGCAGGTGGCGATGCCCGGGGCGTCCTCCCACCAGCGGACTCCCGATCAGGGGCCCCGATGTGTCAAAATCACATAACGGGTGACCCCCGTCGTCGGTGTGCAGAGCCCCGCCGGCAGCCGAAAGGCGCCGGACACGCGGCCGCCCCGCAACCCTCCGCCGCTCCTTCCGCGTGACATACGCGACAGCGGGGCGGCAGCGCACGGTACGAGACTTTCGTCCCGGATAGTGTCGGGAGTCCCTCGCGCCCACCGCGCGCAGAGCCGAGGACCTTCGGAATCCCGGCGGACCCCCGACACCCCAGCGGCTCGCGGAACCTCGCAGAACCCACAGCACCCTGAAAACCCTCAGAACCCGACATGACGAAGAGGTCACATCGTGGCAGCGGAGATCCTGGAGACCGGCAGTGCCGGATCCGACGCCCCCATCGATCCTGCGTTCGCGCTGCACCGCGGCGGCAAGCTGGAGATCAGTGCGACCGTCCCCGTGCAGAACGCGGATGATCTGTCCCTCGCCTACACCCCCGGCGTGGCCCGCGTCTGCGAGGGCATCGCGGAGCGGCCGGAGCTGGTCGACGAGTACACCTGGAAGTCGAACGTCGTCGCCGTGGTGACGGACGGCACCGCCGTGCTCGGCCTGGGCGACATCGGCCCGGAGGCCTCGCTGCCGGTCATGGAAGGCAAGGCGATCCTCTTCAAGCAGTTCGGCGGGGTGGACGCGATCCCGATCGCCCTGGACTGCACCGAGGTGGACGCCATCGTCGAGACGGTGGCGCGGATGGCGCCCTCCTTCGGCGGCGTCAACCTGGAGGACATCTCCGCCCCGCGCTGCTTCGAGATCGAGCGCAAGCTGCAGGAGCGCCTGGACATCCCGGTGTTCCACGACGACCAGCACGGCACCGCCGTGGTCACGCTGGCGGCGCTGCGCAACGCGGCCCGCCTCACCGGCCGCGGCCTCGGCGACCTGCGCGCGGTCATCTCCGGCGCCGGCGCGGCGGGCATCGCCATCGCCAAGATCCTGCTCAGCGCGGGCATCGGCGACGTGGCGCTGTGCGACCGCCGCGGCGTGGTGCACACCGGCCGCAGCGACCTGACCTCGGTCAAGCAGGAGATCGCCGAGCTCACCAACAAGGCGGGCCTGACCGGCGGTCTCGCGGACGCGCTGAAGGGCGCGGACGTCTTCATCGGCGTCTCCGGCGGCACCGTGCCGGAGGAGACCGTGGCCACCATGGCGGAGGGCTGCTTCATCTTCGCGATGGCCAACCCGAACCCCGAGGTGCACCCGGACGTGGCCTCCCGGTACGCCCGCGTGGTCGCCACCGGCCGCAGCGACTTCCCGAACCAGATCAACAACGTGCTGGCCTTCCCCGGCATCTTCGCCGGCGCGCTGCGGGTGCGCGCCTCGCGCATCACCGAGGGCATGAAGGTCGCGGCGGCCGAGGCGCTGGCCGCGGTGGTCGCCGACGAACTGACGCCGGAGCTGGTGATCCCGAGCCCGTTCGACCCGCGGGTGGCCCCGGCGGTGGCGGACGCGGTCGCCGCGGCGGCCCGCGCCGAGGGCGTCGCCCGCGCGTGACCCGCGTGGCCGCGCGGCCCGCCCGGCCCGCGCGGCCACGTAACCGCCCTGCGGCCCGCCGCGTTTCGGCCTGCGGCCGGCCAGCCGCAGGCCGGGCGCAGGGCGGGTGGAGGCTACGCGTGGTGGTCCGGCTCCGCCGATGCCGCCCGCGACGGCGGGCGCGTACCCCCGGGCCGCGCAACCGCTCTGCGGCCCGGTGCTGTTCGGCCTGCGGCCGGGCGGCCGTGCGAGTGAGGGCCGCGCGCGACTGTCCGGCCCTGCCGGTCCGGCGCGGGGGCGGCTCCGCTTCACCCGCGTAACCGCCTTGCGGCCCGGTGCTGTTCGGCGCGCCGGGCGGCCACGCGGGGTGGTCCCCACTCGTCCCCACCCGCTGCTCCGCCTTTCCCGCGTGACCGCTGGCGGCCCGTGCCGGGCGGTCACGCGGGCCGTGTGGACCTCCCGTCCGGCCGTTCCGGCGGCCAGGCGCGGTTGGGTGGGCGCGGGCAGCCGCGCTCGTGGGCGCGGTTGCGCCGGGTGGGGCAAGGTGCGGGGGCTCACAGCGGCGGGGCGTTCCTGACCCGGCGGCTCCGCGGCTAGGGTCGGAACCATGTTCGCTGCCTACGCTGCACGTATCGACGCGGAAGACCCCCTCAGCGGGCTGGAGTTGGGTGAGCGCCCGGAGCCGGAGGCACGACCCGGCTGGTCCGTGGTGACGGTGAAGGCCGCCTCGCTCAACCATCACGACTTGTGGTCGCTGCGCGGTGTCGGCCTGCCCGAGAAGCGGCTGCCGATGATCCTCGGCTGCGACGCCGCCGGCGTCGACGAGGACGGCAACGAGGTCGTGCTGCACTCGGTGATCGGCCAGAGCGGGCACGGCGTCGGCCCCGACGAGCCCCGCTCCATCCTCACCGAGCGCTACCAGGGCACCTTCGCGCAGAAGGTGGCCGTCCCGACCTGGAACCTGCTGCCCAAGCCCGCCGAGCTCAGCTTCGAGGAGGCGGCCTGCCTGCCGACCTCCTGGCTGACGGCCTACCGGATGCTGTTCACCAACTCCGGGACCAAGCCCGGCGACACGGTGCTGGTGCAGGGCGCGGGCGGCGGCGTCGCCACCGCGCTGATCGTGCTGGGCAAGGCCGCCGGGCTGCGGGTCTGGGTGACCAGCCGCGACGAGGCCAAGCAGGCGCGGGCGCTGGAGCTGGGCGCCGACGCGGCCTTCCCCTCGGGCGCCCGGCTGCCCGACCGGGTGGACGCGGTCATGGAGACCGTCGGCCAGGCGACCTGGGCGCACTCGGTGAAGTCGCTCCGCCCGGGCGGAACCATCGTCATCTCCGGTGCGACCAGCGGCGCGATGCCGCCGGCCGAGCTGACCCGGATCTTCTTCCTGGAACTGCGCGTGGTCGGTTCGACCATGGGCTCCAAGGAAGAGCTGGGGCAGCTGCTCTCCTTCTGCGCGACGGCCGGCGTCCGCCCGGTCATCGACACCGTCTCGCCGCTGGCCGAGGCCCGGGACGCCTTCGCCCGGATGGCGAAGGGCGACCTCTTCGGGAAGCTCGTCCTCAACCCCTGACGCGCGCCCGCTGCCGACGGCGGGTGTTCGGCCTGCGCGGTGCACAGCGTGCGCCTCGCCGAGCCGTCCCAGGATCCGGACCCGCCGCGACTCGGCCCCCGGACACCGATGCGGTGCTCGGGGGCCGGTTGCCGTCCGGGGGTCGGGCAGAGGGCCGGGCCGGGGTCAGGGCGGCGGCTGGACGCCGGCGGCCCTTCAGCGGCCCAGTGCCGCGCGGACCCGCGCCGCGGCATCCGCCAGCAGGGGCCTGAGCTCGTGCAGTTGAGCGGAGGTCACGCCATGATCGCGGGCGGTGTCGCGGATCTCGTCGCGGAAGCGGTCGAGCAGCCGCTCCAACTCCCGCGCGGCCTCCGGCGACGGCGCCTCGCCTGAGGCCCGGGGGGCGTCGGCCGGCCGCCGGGGCGCTTCGGCGGGGCGCGGCGCGTCCGCGGGCTGCTCGCTGCCGCGGAAGCCGCCGAGGCCGCCCAGCCCGCCGCCGACACCGCCGCCCAGCCCGCCGCCCAGCCCGCCGAGTCCGGAGAGCGTGCGGGTGAGTTCCGAGATGCCCTCGGAGAGGCCGCTCGGCCAGTCGCCCGACGCGAAGGCGCGCTGGACCTGGTCCTTGAGCGCGCGCGCCTGCTCCTTCGCGGCCCTGGCCTGCTCCTTGGCCGCCCGCGCCTGCTCCTTCGCCTGCCGGGCCTCCTCCTTGGCCTGCCGCCAGTCGCGCGGCCCGCCCTGCGCCGTGGCGGACCCGGTCGCGGCGCGCGCGGCGCGGATCTCCTCGCGCAGGTCGGCGGCGGAGTCCCGGACGTCCTCGCGGATCTGGTCGGCGAGCTGGGTCACCGAGTCGTGGATCTCCGCCTCCAGGGCGTCGATCTCGGCGCTGCGCGCGGCGACTTCGGCGCGGCCGGCGTCGGTGATCCGGTAGACCTTGCGGCCGCCCTCGGAGGTCTTGGTGACCAGGCCCTCCTGCTCCAGCTTGGCCAGCCGCGGGTAGACCGTGCCGGCGGAGGGGGCGTAGAGGCCGTGGAAGCGCTCCTCCAGCAGGCGGATGATCTCGTAGCCGTGGCGCGGCGCCTCGTCCAGCAGCTTGAGCAGGTACAGCCGCAGGCGGCCGTGGGCGAAGACCGGGCTCATGCCGCGCCTCCCTTCGCCGAGCCGGAGTCACGCTCCGGCGGCACGGCGTCCGACGGCGGGGCGTCGGCGGGCTCGGGAGCGGGCTCGGGCTCGGGCACGCGCTCGGGAGCGGGCTCGGGGTCGGGGTCGGGGTCGGGGTCGGGGTCGGGAGCAGGTTCGGGGTCGGGGCGCCGCAGCAGCGCGACCGAGCCGGAGACCGTGGTGATCCGCAGCTGCCCGCGGCCGTCGCCGAGCCGGCCGGTCAGCCGCTTGGCGCCCCAGCCGCCGGAGAGCCGCAGCTCACCGAAGGCGTTGGCGACCTCGCCGCTCGTGGTGTCGGCGCGGACGGTCGCGTCGGCCGGGTGGGGGATGCGCACCGCGACCTCGCCGGAGACCGTGTTGAGCCGGACGTCCGTGCCGCCGCAGTGGTCGAGGTCGAGGGTGACCGGGCCGGAGACCGTGTTGCCGTGCACGCTGCCGCCGGCCTCGGCGACCAGCAGCTCCCCGGAGACGGTGCTCGCCTTGAGCTCCCCGCGCACCGCCTGGGCGCGGACCGCCCCGGTGACGCTGTGGACCTGGGCCGGGCCGGAGAGCCGCATCAGCGTGGTCTCGCCCGAGGCGCCGTGCACCACGACCTTGCCCTCGATCCCGGACACCACCGTGTCGGAGCCGGCCGAGCCGACCTCGACCGAGGCGGTGCGCGGCACCGCGAGCGAGACCACCACGCTGCGCCGGTGCCGCCAGCGGTTGACCAGGCCGCCGAGGGAGCGCCAGGAGAAGTCGGACCAGACCAGGTCCTCGTAGGTGACCGTGAGCTCGCCGGCCTCGTCGAGGGTGACGTGCAGCGGCGGGCCCTCGATCTCGGAGAGCTCCAGCCGCGCGGCGCAGTCGGTCGCGACGACGTTGACCGCGCCGCCGACCGTGCGCACGCACAGTCTGCGCACCGCGTCCTCGCCGAAGTCGATCCGGCCCGGTTCGCTCAGGGTCCACTGCCTGGACATGGCGCCTCCCGACATATCGCGTCCGCCAGAACTCACGATATATCGCGTGGAGGGGAAGTCAAGCGGTGCTCCGCGAATCCACCCGCCCGGGCGCCCCGGCCCGGACGCACGCGGCCCGGCCGCACCGGCCCGCGCCCGCCCTAGTCCTCGTCGTCGTCCAGCCGGGCCAGCCAGGTCGCCAGGCGCTCGACGGGGATCTCGAACTCGGGGTTGAGGTCGACGAACTCCTGCAGCCGGTCGGCGAGCCAGCCGAGGCTGACCTCCTCCTCGCCCCGGCGGTCCTGGAGCTCCTCGATTCCGCGGTCGGTGAAGTACATGGGGAAATCGTACGGGCCCGGCACCATGGCAGGTGCCGGGCCCGTGGGGCGTGCGCGAGAGCGCCGGTCAGATCGAGAAGACCTCTTCGACCAGCGCCTTCTGCTGCTCCTGGTGGCGCTTGGCCGAGCCGACCGCCGGGGAGGCGGAGGCCGGGCGGGCCACCCGCCGCAGCCGGGAGCCGTTCGCGTTCTTCCCGACCACCACGTCGAGGTGGTCGATCAGGTTCATCGCGATGAACGGCCAGGCGCCCTGGTTCGCCGGCTCCTCCTGCGCCCAGACGTACTGGACGTCGCCGCCGTAGCGGCTGAGCTCCGCCTGGAGCTCGGCGATCGGCAGCGGGTAGAACCGCTCGACCCGCACGATGGCGGTGTCCGTCACCCCGCGGTCCTCGCGGCCCGCGGCCAGGTCGTAGTAGAACTTGCCAGCCGTGATGACGACCTTGCGCACCTGCGACGGGTCCACCGTCGTGTCGCCGATCACCGGGCGGAAGCCGCCGCTGGTGAACTCCTCCGCCTTCGAGCTGTTCGCCTTCAGGCGCAGCATCGACTTCGGGGTGAAGACGATCAGCGGCTTGTGGTGCGGGTTGTGCACCTGCCACCGCAGGAGGTGGAAGTAGTTCGACGGCAGGGTCGGCATGGCGACCGTCATGTTCGAGTCGGCGCACATCTGCAGGTACCGCTCGATGCGGGCCGAGGAGTGGTCCGGACCCTGGCCCTCGTAGCCGTGCGGCAGGAGGAGGGTGACGCCGGAGTTCTGGCCCCACTTCATCTCCGCCGAGCTGATCAGCTCGTCGATCGCGGACTGGGCGCCGTTGGCGAAGTCGCCGAACTGCGCCTCCCACATCACCAGCGCGTTCTCGCGGGCGAGCGAGTAGCCGTACTCGAAGCCCATCGCCGCGTACTCGGAGAGCAGCGAGTCGTAGACGGTGTACCGGGCCTGGTCCTCCGACAGGTACTGCAGCGGGGTGTAGTCCTGGCCGGTCTTGCGGTCCACCAGGACGGCGTGCCGCTGGCCGAAGGTGCCGCGGCGGCTGTCCTGGCCGGCCAGGCGCACCGGGTGGCCCTCCATCAGCAGCGAGCCGATGGCCAGGGTCTCGCCCATCGCCCAGTCGATCGTGCCGTCCTCGATCATCGCGGCGCGGCGCTGGAGCTGCGGCAGCAGGCGCGGGTGCACGGTCAGCCAGTCCGGCAGGTTGACCTGCGACTCGGCGATCCGCTTGACCATCTCCTGGGAGATCCCCGTCTCGACGGGGACCGGGAAGTCCGCGCGCGGCTGCTCGGTGACGACCGGGGCCGGCGTGGAGGTGGCCTCGCGCACCTCGGCGAAGACCTTCTCCAGCTGGTCCTGGTAGTCCTTGAGGGCCTGTTCGGCCTCCTCCAGGGTGATGTCGCCGCGACCGATCAGGCCCTCGGTGTACAGCTTGCGCACCGAGCGCTTCTTGTCGATCAGGTCGTACATCAGCGGGTTGGTGAAGGACGGGTTGTCGGCCTCGTTGTGACCGCGGCGGCGGTAGCAGATGAGGTCGATCACGACGTCCTTGTTGAACGCCTGGCGGAACTCGAAGGCGAGCCGCGCGACGCGGACCACGGCCTCCGGGTCGTCGCCGTTCACATGGAAGATCGGGGCCTCGACCATCCGCGCCACGTCGGTGGCGTAGGTGGAGGAGCGGGCCGCGGTCGGCGGGGCGGTGAAGCCCACCTGGTTGTTGACCACCACGTGGACGGTGCCGCCGGTGCGGTAGCCGCGCAGCTGCGACATGTTGAGGGTCTCGGCCACCACGCCCTGGCCCGCGAAGGCCGCGTCGCCGTGGATGGTCAGCGGCAGCACCGTGAACGCGGTGCCGGCCTTGTCGAGGATGTCCTGCTTGGCGCGGGCCATGCCCTCGACGACCGGGTCGACGGTCTCCAGGTGCGAGGGGTTGGCGGCCAGGGTGACCTTGATGGTCTCGCCGTCCAGGCCGGTGAAGGTGCCGGACTGGCCCAGGTGGTACTTCACGTCGCCGGAACCGTGCATGGACTTCGGGTCGAGGTTGCCCTCGAACTCGCGGAAGATCTGCGCGTATGACTTGCCGACGATGTTCGCCAGCACGTTGAGCCGGCCGCGGTGGGCCATGCCCATGACGGCCTCGTCCAGCTTCGCCTCGGCGGCGGAGTCCAGGATCGCGTCGAGCAGCGGGATCAGCGACTCGCCGCCCTCCAGCGAGAAGCGCTTCTGGCCGACGTACTTGGTCTGCAGGAAGGTCTCGAAGGCCTCCGCGGCGTTGAGCCGGCGCAGGATGCGCAGCTGCTCCTCGCGCTCCGGCTTCTCGGTGCCGCGCTCCAGGCGGGCCTGCAGCCAGCGGCGCTGCTTCGGGTCCTGGATGTGCATGTACTCGATGCCGACCGTGCGGCAGTACGAGTCGCGCAGCACGCCGAGGATGTCGCGCAGCTTCATGGTGGCGTGGCCGGCGAAGCCGCCGACCGCGAACTCGCGCTCCAGGTCCCACAGGGTCAGGCCGTGCGCGATGACGTCCAGGTCGGGGTGCTTGCGCTGCTTGTACTCGAGCGGGTCGGTGTCGGCCATCAGGTGGCCGCGCACGCGGTAGGAGTGGATGAGCTCCATGACCCGCGCGGTCTTGTTCACGTCGTTGTCGTGGCTGGCCGCGACGTCGGTGGCCCAGCGGACCGGCTCGTAGGGGATCCGCAGCGACTCGAAGACGCGGTCGTAGAAGCCGTCCTCGCCCAGCAGCAGCTGGTGGATCACGCGCAGGAACTCGCCGGACTGCGCGCCCTGGATGACGCGGTGGTCGTAGGTCGAGGTGAGGGTCATGACCTTGGAGACGCCGAGGCGGTTCAGGGCCTCCTGCGACGTGCCCTGGAACTCCGCCGGGTACTCCATGGCGCCGACGCCGAGGATGGTGCCCTGGTTGGGCATCAGGCGGGGCACGGAGTGCACGGTGCCGATGCCGCCCGGGTTGGTCAGCGAGGCGGTGACCCCGGTGAAGTCGTCCATCGTCAGCTTGTTGGCGCGGGCGCGGCGGACGATGTCCTCGTAGGCCTGCCAGAAGCCGAAGAAGTCCAGCTCCTCGGCCTTCTTGATGGCGGCCACGACCAGCTGCCGGTCGCCGTTCGGCTTGGTCAGGTCGATGGCCAGGCCCAGGTTGACGTGCGGCGGCACGACCAGCGTCGGCTTGCCGTCCTTCACCTGGTAGCTGTGGTTCATCGCGGGCATGGCCTTCAGCGCCTGCACCATGGCGTAGCCGATGAGGTGCGTGAAGGAGACCTTGCCGCCGCGGGCGCGCTTGAGGTGGTTGTTGATGACGATCCGGTTGTCGATCAGCAGCTTCGCCGGGACGGCGCGCACGCTGGTCGCGGTCGGCACCGCGAGGGAGGCGTCCATGTTGGCCGCGACCGCCTTGGCCGGGCCCCGCAGGGCCGTGAACTCGGGTTCGGCGGTTTCCTCGACGGTGGACGTCACGGTGTTGCTGTCCCTCTTCTTCTGCGCGGTCTCGGTAAGGGTGCCGGCGGTGGGAGCCGGGGCGGCGGGGGCCGCTGCGGCCGGGGCGTCCGCCGCGGGGGCCGGCGCCGCCGGAGCGGCGGGGGCCTGCGCGGGCGCGGGCGCGGCGGGGGGCGCGGCCTCGGCGGCCGGGGCGGCGGGGGCCTGCGCGGCCGGCGCCGGGGCGGCCGGGGGGAGGGTCACGGTTTCGGCCGCGGCCGGAACCGGAGCGGGGCGGGTCTCCTGCGCGGAGCCCGCTCCGGGCTTCTTGTAGTCGGCGAAGAAGTCCCACCAGGCTCGGTCCACTGAGTTCGGGTCCTGGAGGTACTGCTGGTAGATCTCGTCGACGAGCCACTCGTTGGGACCGAAGCCGGCGCCGGGCCCGGCGCCCGTCGAGCCCTGTTCAGGGCTCGTCGAGAGGTTCGAGGTATGGGGGGACTGTGGCGACACGGCGGCAACCGCCCTCTTCCGCTTCCTAAAGATGGTGGACAGCGGAAAACAAGGCTACGCCCCTGTCAGTCGTCCGCGCAGGCCTGGGCGGCCCAGGGTCGCCCATCTCACAGTGCGCGGAGAGAGATTGGCCGGAAAAAGCGGTTAGAACGCCGCGCCCGAGGGGCATCAACGGCGTTTGGCCACGTGGGGCGGGGTGCGGGGACCGGCCGGAACCCGGACATTCATGGCGTTTCCCTGACAGGAAGGGGAGATTCCGTGTCCGGCGGCCACCATCGTGTCCGGATCGCGCGTCAACGGCGCCGGTGCGGGTTCCTCGGAAGAGTGACCTGGATCCGGCAACCGACCGGGGACTCGGCGACCCGGATCGAGCCGCCGTGCAGGTCGACCGCCCAGCGCGCGATGGCCAGGCCCAGGCCCGTGCCGCCGTCGCTGCCCGGCCCCTTCGCGGTCGAGGAGGTGCCCTTGCGGAACCGTTCGAAGACCTTGATCCGGTCCTGCTCCGGTATGCCGGGGCCCTCGTCGAGGACCTCCAGCAGCAGCCCGTCCTCGCCCGTGCCCTGCTCCGCGCGGATGTACACCGTGCCGTTCGCCGGGCTGTGCTTGCAGGCGTTGTCGACCAGGTTGGCCACCACCTGGTGCAGCCGCTCGGTGTCCGCGAGCGCGGTCAGCGTGGGCGGGGTGACCGACAGGTCCAGCCGGACGTCGTCGCGCCGCTGGTTGGCGCCGCCGGCCGTGGAGCCGTCCACGGTCAGACCGCGCAGCACGCCCGCGAGGAACGGCTCCACCTCGAACTCCCGCACGTCCAGCGGCACCACGCCGTTGTCCAGCCGGGAGAGGTCCAGCAGGTGGGCGACGAGCCGGCCGAGCCGGTCGGTCTGCTCCAGCGCCGCGCCGAGCGTCGCCGGCTCCGGCTTCACGACCCCGTCCACCACGTTCTCCAGCACGGCGTGCAGCGCCGCGATGGGGGTGCGCAGCTCGTGCGAGACGTTGGCGATCAGCTCTCGCCGGTGGCGGTCGGAGGCCTCCAGGTCGGAGGCCATCCGGTTGAAGGTCTCGGCGAGCTCCCCGACCTCGTCCCGCGAGTCCGCGCGGACCCGGCGGGAGTAGTCGCCCTCGGCCATCGCCCGCGCGGCGATGGTCATCTCGCGCAGCGGCGCGGTCAGCCCGTGCGTCAGCAGCTGGGCGAGCAGCAGCGAGGCGATCGCCGAGAACAGCGCCACGATCTGGATCTGCGTGCTGGAGTTCACCGCGACCAGCGCCATCAGGATGGCGATGCACACCGAGGCGATGACGACCAGGTTGAGCTTGGCGTTGATCGACCGCATCGGGTCGATCGGCCGCAGCGCGTCCCACACCCGCCGTGCCGTCCCCCCGCGCCGCGCCCCGGCCCGGTTCTGCGCGGGCGCGGGCACGCGCCGCAGGCGTGGCCGGCGCAGCCGGATCCGCCGCGGCCGGAGCCCCGCGGACCCGGCCGGGGACCGCCCGAACCGCCGGCCGGCGCGACTCCGTGCCGGCGCTCCGCCGCCCGGCGCGGCGGCCGCGCCGTTCGCAGCCTCGGCTCGCCGCCTCAGCCTCAGCCGCGCGGGGCGCGCGGTCCGCGCCCGCCCGGCGATCCGCCGCAGGCCCGCGCGGGCCCGCCGGCCGGAGGCGTCGGGGCGTGCGGGGCCCGGGCGGCCGGGGCCGGACGCCGCAGGCCCGCCCGCTCCGAGGGGGCCGCCGGGGCCGGCCTGGGAGCCTGCTCCGGCGGGAGCCCCGGGCTCCGGCGCGCGCTCATCCGCGCCGCGCACGTCATGCGCGGTGCCGCGCTGGCGGGGCAGCGCGGCACTCGGGGCCGTGGGGGCGTTCCCGGATGGGCCGTCGTCGGGGCCGCCGGGCTGGTCGGTACGGGACATGGTCCTCTCTCCCGCCGACGCCGCTGGATCACGGCGTCGGCGCCTCCAGCGCGTAGCCCACCCCGTGCACCGTGCGGATCCAGCTCGCGCCGATCTTCCGGCGGAGCGCCTTCACGTGGCTGTCGACGGTCCGGGTGCCGGAGGCGTCCGTCCAGTCCCACACCTCGGCGAGCAGCTGCTCGCGGGTGAGGACGGCGCGCGGCTGCTGCGCCAGGCAGGCCAGCAGGTCGAACTCGGTGGGGGTGAGGTGCACGTCGCTGCTGCCGACCCGCACGCGGCGCTGGACGTGGTCGATCTCCAGGTCGCCCAGCCGCAGCGTGCCGCCGACCGGCGTGCGGGCGGCGAGCTGCGCGCGCTCGACCCGGCGCAGCAGCACGTTGACCCGAGCCGCGAGCTCGCGCATGGAGAAGGGCTTGGTCATGTAGTCGTCGGCGCCGACGCCGAGTCCGACCAGCATGTCGGTCTCGTCGTCCCGGGCCGTCAGCATCAGCACCGGCACCGGGCGCTGCGCCTGGATCCGGCGGCACACCTCCAGGCCGTCGAACCCGGGCAGCATCACGTCCAGCACCACCAGGTCGGGCTGCCAGGTCTGGAAGCAGTCCACCGCCGTGGGGCCGTCGTGCGAGACGGCCACCCGGAATCCCTCCGCGCCCAGGCGGGCCGCGATGGACTCGGCTATCGTCGGCTCGTCCTCGACGACCAGGACGCGGCGCTGGGAGCCGATCCCGCTCGCGTCCTGCGTCTGCTGCTGCATATCTGTCACGGTCACGCCACCGCCCCCAGGGCTCCGATACGCGGCGGCTCTGCCCGCCGGCCGCGCTCGGTCTTCGCTCGGATTTGAATGGTCAGTCGGGTGTTGATCGGTCTGTGTCTGCTCGTCCCGTGTCGCAGGCTCGGTTGCAGCAGCTTACGGAACGTGGTCGCCGCTCGGGAGTCGGTCCGCGGAGGGATCCGATCCGCAAAGGAGCGGCATGCGGCGAAACCTTACCCGTCTGTCAGGAACTTTGGGACGCCAGGTACACGACATCCGGATTTCCTCTCACCACGGGGACATCAATGCGACGCACCGTGGCGAAGTGGGCACGCAGACATGCCTCATATGGAGAAGACGCGGAGGCGCTCCATACGGCGAGCACACCGCCGGCGGTCAGCAGACGGGCGAGAGCGGCGGTGCCGTCCCCGCCGTAGAGGCCGTTGTTGCCCTCCGTGACCGTCCAGTCCGGACCGTTGTCGATGTCGAGGCAGAGCGCGTCGTAGCGCTCGGCCGTCGTGGAGAGGTGCTCGAGCAGGTCCGCATGGACCACGGATACCCGCGGATCGGCGAGGGCATGACCGGAGAAGCGTGTGAGAGGCGCCTCATCGAGGTCCGCCTGGGGCGTGTGCTCCCCGCCGGGCTCCCGCGCGCCCCCGCCCGCTCCGGCGCCGCCCGCGTCCGGGGCCGCGCCGTCGGCCGCGCCCGCGGGCCGGTGCCAGTCGATCACCGCCGCCTCCCGCTCGACCACGGTGATCCGCCCGCAGGCCGGCTCGGCCGCCGCCTCCGCCAGCGAGAAGCCCACCCCGAGCCCGCCGATCAGCAGATGCGGCCGCGCCACCCGGGGCAGCACCTCGTCCAGCGCCGCCCGTACAAGAAGACGTTCGGAACGCCCGTCCGAGGTGTCCATCAGAAAGCAGCCGTTCGCGATGATCTGGTAGAGCTCACCGTGACGGCGCAGGGCCACCTCGCCGTAGGGGCCCTCGCGGCGGTCCAGGACGACCGGCTCGTCGAATGTGGGGCTTGTCACGCTCACACCTCGCGGTTTCCAATGCTCTGGTTCTCCGGACCGCCCGGGGCCCGGCGCGCCCGGGTCCGCGGACGGCACCGGGCGGCTGCTCCGGGCTCCTCGCCCCGGGGCCGCCCCCGGGTCCCTTCTCCTTCGGGCCGCCGCGGGGCACGGCCGGGGGTGACCGCGGCGGGGGCCTGGTCCATCCTGGTCACTCGTCGCGGGGACGGTCCAGTTCCGGTCGGTTCCGGCTACGGAGGTTCGGTCATGGCGGGTGGTGCGGCGGCGCGCCGTGCGGCGGCGCGCGGTGCCGCCCGGCGGGTGCTGCCGGGAGCGCGCCGCGCCTTGCCCGCGCCCCTGGCCGAGCCCTTCTCCTTCCTGGGCGGGCTGGTGCTGCTGGGCGGGGTGGTCTACCGGCATGTCGCGCCGGCCGGTCAGGTGCACTATCTGCTCGCGGCCTCCAGCGCCGATCCGGCCAACCTTCTGCACCGCCCGCTGGCCGCGCCGATCGCCGGCGCCTGCTGGCTGACCGGCCGGTTCTGGGTGGTCGGGCTGCTGGCCTTCCTCTATGCGGCGACCGCGCTGGAGCGGCGGGTCGGACCGCTGCGCGCGCTGGGCGTCTTCCTCGCCGGGCACCTGGTCGCCACGCTCGCCACCGAGCTGCCGGTGGCACTGGCCGTGCTCACCGGCGGACTGGCGCAGAGCCCCGTCGGCCGGCTGGACATCGGCGCCGGCTACGGGGTGCTGGCCTGCCTCGGCGCGCTGGCCGGGCTGGTGCCGGTGGGCCGCCAGGGGCGGACGGTGGCTGCCGGGGTGGTGGCCGTCGTGGTCGCGGCCTGGCCGGGCTGGGACCCGGTGACCGCCTTCGGGTACCCGCTCGCGTATCTCGTCGGGGTGCTGCTGTGGCCGCGGGTGCGGCGCTGGGTGGTGCACCGCGAGATCGTGATCGCTCAGAGCGAACACGCCCGCGGGAACAGGGTCGGGGGTCCCGCTCTTTAGTCAGGGTGACTCAACTTGGCTTATCGAGGAGAGGTCATGGCTTCGATGTCACCCACGCTCACCCTGCCCGTGCTGCCGCTGGACGGCGAGGCGGTCCTCCCCGGCATGGTGGTCCCGCTGGAGCTGTCCGATCCCGAGGTGCGGGCGGCGGTGGAGGCCGCGCAGGCCGAGGCCCGGGGCCAGGGCGCCCACGCGCCGGGCATCGGCTCGCCCGGCGGCGGCCGCAAGCCCCGCGTGCTGCTCGTCCCGCGCCGCGACGGCCAGTACGGCGCGGTCGGCACGCTCGCCCACGTCGAGCAGGTCGGCCGGCTCGCCGACGGCGACATGGCGGTGCTGCTGCGCGGCGTGCGCCGCGTGCGCATCGGCGCCGGCACCACCGGCCCCGGCGCCGCCCTGTGGGTGGAGGCCGCGCCGGTCGAGGAGACCGTGCCGGACCCGCTGCCCGGCGCGGTCGCCGAGCTGGTCCGCGAGTACAAGGCGCTGGCCACCAGCTGGCTGCAGAAGCGCGGCGGCTGGCAGATCGTCGACCGCGTGCAGCAGATCGAGGACCCGGGCGAGCTCGCCGACAACACCGGCTACGCGCCCTTCCTCAGCGGCGCCCAGAAGATCGACCTGCTGAACGAGACCGACCCGGTGGAGCGGCTGCGCGCCGCCCTGCGCCTGCTGCGCGACCACCTCGCCGAGGAGGACGTCGCGGAGACCATCCGCAAGGACGTCCAGGAGGGCATGGACAAGCAGCAGCGCGAGTTCCTGCTGCGCCGCCAGCTCGACGCGGTGAAGAAGGAGCTCGCCGAGCTGAACGGCGACGCCGGCAGCGAGGAGGAGGACTACCGCGCCCGGGTCGAGGGCGCCGACCTGCCGGAGAAGGTCCGCGAGGCGGCGCTGAAGGAGGTCGACAAGCTGGAGCGGTCCTCCGACGCCTCCCCCGAGGGCTCCTGGATCCGCACCTGGCTCGACACCGTCCTCGAACTCCCCTGGAACGAGCGCACCGATGACGCCTACGACATCGCCGGCGCCCGCGGGGTCCTGGACGCCGACCACTTCGGCCTGGACGACGTGAAGGACCGCATCGTCGAGTACCTGGCGGTCCGCAAGCGCCGCGCGGACAAGGGGCTGACCCTGGTCGGCGGCCGGCGCGGCGGCGCGGTGCTGGCCCTGGTCGGCCCGCCCGGCGTCGGCAAGACCTCGCTCGGCGAGAGCGTGGCCCGCGCGATGGGCCGGAAGTTCGTCCGGGTCGCCCTCGGCGGCGTCCGCGACGAGGCCGAGATCCGCGGCCACCGCCGCACCTACGTCGGCGCGATGCCCGGCCGGATCGTGCGCGCGATCCGCGAGGCCGGCTCGATGAACCCGGTGGTGCTGCTGGACGAGATCGACAAGGTCGGCTCGGACTACCGCGGCGACCCGGCGGCGGCCCTGCTGGAGGTGCTGGACCCGGCGCAGAACCACACCTTCCGCGACCACTACCTGGAGCTCGAACTCGACCTCAGCGACGTGGTCTTCCTGGCCACCGCCAACGTCCTGGAATCCATCCCCGAGCCGCTGCTCGACCGCATGGAACTGGTCCGGCTGGACGGCTACACCGAGGCCGAGAAGGTCGTGATCGCCCGCGACCACCTGCTGCCCCGGCAGCTGGAGCGGGCCGGCCTCGGCGCGGACGAGGTCGCCGTCGAGGAGGACGCGCTGCGCCGCCTGGCCGGCGAGTACACCCGCGAGGCCGGGGTGCGGAACCTGGAGCGCGCGGTCGCCCGGATCCTGCGGAAGGTCGCCGCGCAGAGCGAACTCGGCGAGGCCGCGCTGCCGCGCACCGTCGGCGCGGACGACCTGCGCGGACTGATCGGCCGCCCGCACCACACCCCGGAGTCCGCGCAGGACCCGGCCGGGCGGCGGACCGCCGTCCCGGGCGTGGCCACCGGTCTGGCCGTGACCGGCGCCGGCGGGGACGTCCTCTACATCGAGGCGTCGCTGGCCGACCCGGAGACCGGCTCCACCGGGCTGCAGCTCACCGGGCAGCTCGGCGAGGTGATGAAGGAGTCCGCGCAGATCGCGCTCTCCTTCCTGCGCTCGCACGGCGCCGAGCTGGAGCTGCCCGTCACCGACCTGCGGGACCGCGGCGTGCACCTGCACGTCCCCGCCGGCGCGGTGCCCAAGGACGGCCCGAGCGCGGGCATCACCATGACCACGGCGCTGGCCTCGCTGCTCTCCGGGCGCCCGGTGCGCGCGGACGTGGCGATGACCGGAGAGGTCTCGCTGACCGGCCGGGTGCTGCCGATCGGCGGCGTCAAGCAGAAGCTGCTGGCCGCGGAGCGGGCGGGGATCACCACCGTGCTGATCCCGCAGCGCAACGAGCCCGACCTGGACGACGTCCCGGCCGAGATCCTGGAGCGGCTGACCGTGCACCCGGTCTCGGATGTCCGGCAGGTGCTGGAGCTGGCGCTCTCCCCGGCGACCGAGGAGGTGCGCGCGGCGGCGTGACGCCTGCGCGCGCCGGTGTGACGCCCGCGCCTGGACCGCGGCGGGGGCCCGGGAGGGCGCTCCCGGGCCACCGCCGCGCTGTGGCGTGCGTCGCGTTCCGCGCCCGTCGGGAACCGTGCGGCGGGTTCCGCGCGTGTTCCGAAGGTCGCCCGGGATCCCCGCGTGATCCGGCGCCGATCCGGCCGTCCGATCCGGCGGACCGATCCACCGTCCGGCCGAGGCGCTGCCCGGCCCGGTACGGGGCAGGGATCCGGCGAGAGGTCCCGGCAGGGGTGCGCGGGCACCCGGACACGCCTGCAACAATGCCGGGGATCCGGAAGTGTCCCGGGAACCGAGGTGGGGAGTTCGTACATGGGTGGCGCCACCCGGCGCAGGAACACCGAGCTGGTGCTGGTCATCGCGGCCGTGCTGATCTCGCTGTTCGGCTACGCGGACGTCGAACTGGTGACGCACGGCGGTCTGCCCGGCTCCTTCGCCCTGGTGGCGCTCGGGCTGCTGGCGGTCGCCCTGCTCATGCACCTGGTGGTGCGGCGCTGGGCCCGGTACGCGGACCCGCTGATCCTGCCGATCGCGGTCCTGATGACCGGCCTGGGCCTGGTGATGATCCACAGGCTCGACATCTCCTACGCCATCGTCGCCGCGGGCACCTTCGAGGCCGCGCCGGGCGCGGGCAGCCAGATCCAGTGGACGGTGATCGCGGGCGTCCTCTTCGCCGCCGTCCTGCTGCTCCTCAAGCACCACCGGCTGCTCCAGCGCTACACCTACGTGACGATGACGCTGTCGGTGGTGCTGCTGATGGCCCCGGCGTTCTTCCCGGCGGTCAACGGCGCCAAGCGGTGGATCACCCTGCCCGGGATCTCGGTCGAGCCGGACGAGTTCACCAAGATCGGCATCATCATCTTCTTCGCCAGCTACCTCATGGCGAACCGGGACGCGCTGGCCCTGGTCGGCCGGAAGTTCTGGGGGATCAGCTTCCCGCGCATGCGCGACCTCGGGCCGCTGCTGGTGATCTGGGCGATCTGCCTGCTCGTGCTGATCTTCGAAGTGGACCTCGGCACCTCGCTCATCGTCTTCGGCATCTTCATCGTGATGCTCTACGTGGCCACCGAACGCACCGGTTGGGTGGTCATCGGCCTGCTGCTGGCGGTGGTCGGCGGCGGCGCGGTCGGCATGACCTCCTCGCACGTGGGCTCGCGCATCACCTCCTGGCTGCACCCCATGGACGCCTTCAAGCCCGGCTCCAGCGTGAACGACCAGTCCGCGCAGGCGCTGTTCGCGCTGGGGCACGGCGGGTTCCTCGGCACCGGCCTCGGCCAGGGCCAGCCCTGGCTGATCGGCTACGCCGCGCGCAGCGACTGGATCTTCGGCGCCTTCGGCGAAGAGCTGGGCACCGCCGGGCTGATGGTGATCGTCCTGCTCTACCTGCTGCTGGCGCAGCGCGCCTGGCGCAGCGGGGTGGTGCTGAACGACCCGTTCGGCAAGCTGCTCGGCGCGGGGCTCGGCGCGGTGCTGGTGCTGCAGGTGTTCGTGGTGGCGGGCGGCGTCATCGGGCTGATCCCGGAGACCGGCAAGGCGCTGCCGTTCCTGGCGCAGGGCGGATCGTCGACGGTGGCCAACTGGCTGCTGGTGGCGCTGATGATCCGGCTGAGCGATGCGGCGGGGAAGGTCGAGCTGGAGCCGGCGCCGGATCCGGCGGAGACGATGACCGTGTCGACGGCGGAGATCCGCGCGCACTTCGCTGAGCATCAGCCGGAGCAGTAGCGGGTCCCCGTGGGGCGGGGTGCTTTCGCGCCCACGCCCCGCGCGATGCTGCGCGCGCTCGCCTACCGGGCATCAGCGTCTGCGGTCACGCGGGTGCGGGCTGCAGTTGGCTGGTCGCGCAGTTCCCCGCGCCCCTTTTTTCGCCTACCGGGCATCAGCGTCTGCGATCAGGCGACTGCGGGCCCCAGCCGCTTGCTCGCGCAGTTCCCCGCGCCCCTTCGGGCGGCGCTTCGCGCCTGCCTTCGGGGGCGCCCCGTAAGGGGCGCGGGGAACTGCGCGACCAGCCCGCTACCTTCCCGCAGACGCGTGCCCGGCGGACGTTGATTCCCGGTGGGCGAAGAAAGGCGCGGGAACGCCGCAGGCCCCAGCGGGCGCGCGCGGGGCGCGGCCGCCGGGGCCCGAGGGGTGCTGCGCGAGCTTCCGCGCAGCGGATCAGCTGATCAGCGGGCGTTGAGCAGGTGGTCCATCGCCAGCTGGTCGAGGCGCTCGAACGCCATGCCGCGAGCCGCGGCCGCGTCGACGTCGAAGTCCTCGAACGCGGAGCGGTCGGCGAGCAGGTCGGAGACGGTCTCGCCGGCGCCGAGGGTGGTCTGCGCGAGCTGGTCCAGACGCGACGCGCGCAGCGCCTCCTGCACCTCCGGGTCCGCGCGGAACGCGAGCGCGCGCTCCTTGAGGATCAGGTAGTTGCGGATGCAGCCGGCCGCGGAGGCCCAGATGCCGTCGTAGTCCTCGGTGCGCGGCGGCTTGAAGTCGAAGTGCCGCATGCCCTGGTAGCCCGCCGACTCCAGCAGGTCGACCAGCCAGAAGGCCTGGCGCAGGTCGCCCGCGCCGAAGCGGAAGTCCTGGTCGTACTTGATGCCGGACTGGCCGTTGAGGTCGATGTGGAAGAGCTTGCCCGCCCACAGCGCCTGCGCGATGCCGTGCGGGAAGTTCAGGCCCGCCATCTGCTCGTGGCCGGTCTCCGGGTTCACGCCGACCATCTCGGGGCGCTCGAGGCGCTCGATGAAGGCGAGGGCGTGGCCGACGGTCGGCAGGAGGATGTCGCCGCGGGGCTCGTTCGGCTTCGGCTCGATCGCGAACTTGAGGTTGTAGCCCTGGGAGACGACGTACTCGCCGAGGGTGTCGAAGGCCTCCTTCATGCGGTCCAGCGCGACGCGGACGTCCTTGGCGGCACCGGACTCGGCGCCCTCGCGACCGCCCCAGGCGACGTAGACCTCGGCGCCCAGCTCGACCGCCAGGTCGATGTTGCGGATGGTCTTGCGCAGCGCGTAGCGGCGCACGTCGCGGTCGTTGGCGGTGAAGGCGCCGTCCTTGAACACCGGGTGGGTGAACAGGTTGGTGGTCGCCATCGGGACCTTGAGGCCGGTCTCGTCCAGCGCGGCGCGGAAGCGCTTGACGATCGCCTCGCGGGAGGCGTTGTCGCTGCCGAACGGGATCAGGTCGTCGTCGTGGAACGTGACGCCGTAGGCGCCGAGCTCGGCCAGCTTGTGCACGGACTCGACCGGGTCGAGCGCCGGGCGGGTGGCGTCGCCGAACGGGTCGCGACCCTGCCAGCCGACGGTCCACAGACCGAAGGTGAACTTGTCCTCGGGCTTGGGGGTGTACCGGGTGTCGGTCACGGTGGAGCTCCCAGGGGGTGGGGTTGAAGGAGGGGATCCGGAAGGGTGCGACCTCGGGGGTGCGCTTTCGGCCCAGACCTAGGGATACTATTCGTCAGGGCAGAAAACAAATTAGTCGCCCGGGCCCGGAAGGGCCAGCCCTGAGAACCGTGATTCCGCCCGCGTCGGCGGAAGGACCCTTCGGAGGTGGCCGGGATGCCCGAGCCGCGCATCGTCATCGGCGTGGACAGCTCCACGCAGTCCACCAAGGCCGTCGCCGTCGAGGTGGAGACCGGCCGCATCGTGGGCGAGGGCCGCGCCTCCCACGTTGTCACGGGGACCGGGGGAGCGCGAGAGAGCGACCCGCGCCAGTGGTGGGCCGCGCTCGGCGAGGCCCTCGCCGGCACCGGCCTCGCGGAGCGCGCCGAGGCGGTCTCGATCGGCGGCCAGCAGCACGGCCTGGTCACGCTCGACGCCGACGGCGAGCCGGTCCGCCCGGCGATGCTCTGGAACGACACCCGTTCCGCCGCCCAGGCCTCCGAGCTGACCGACGCCAAGGGCGCGCGGTGGTGGGCCGAGCGCACCGGCTCCGTCCCCGCCGCCTCCTTCACCGCCACCACCTGGCAGTGGCTGCGCGAGAACGAGCCGGAGGCGGCCGCCCGCACCGCCGCCGTCCGCCTGCCGCACGACTACCTGACCTCACGGCTCACCGGCCACCCGCGCGGCACCACCGACCGCGGCGACGCCTCCGGCACCGGCTGGTGGACCCCGGCCGGCTACGACGCCGAGGTGCTCTCCCTGATCGGGCTGGACGAGGCGCTGCTCCCCGAGGTCGTCGAGCCGGGCAAGGCTGCCGGCGAGGTCTCCGCCGCCGGGGCCGCCCTCGGGCTGCGCCCGGGCGCCCTGGTCGCCGCCGGCACCGGCGACAACATGGCCGCCGCCGTCGGCCTCGGCCTGGAGCCGGGCCGCCCGGTGCTCAGCCTCGGCACCTCCGGAACCGTCTACGCCGTCACCCGCGGCCGCCCGGCCGACGAGACCGGCCTGATCGCGGGCTTCGCCGACGCGCTCGGCGACTGGCTGCCGCTGGGCTGCACGCTCAACTGCACCCTGGCCGTCGACCGGGTCGCCACCCTGCTCGGCCTGGACCGGCAGGCCGTCGAGCCCGGCGGCAGCGCCGTGATGCTGCCGTTCCTGGACGGCGAGCGCACCCCCAACCTGCCCTACGCCTCCGGCCTGCTCACCGGTCTGCGGCACGACACCACCCCCGGCCAGCTGCTCCAGGCCGCCTACGACGGCGCCGCCTACGCGCTGCTCGCCGCCCTGGACGACGTGCTGCGCTCCGGCGGCGAGGACGGCCCGGACGCCGCTGCGGCGCCGCTGCTGCTGATCGGCGGCGGGGCGCGCGGCGAGGCCTGGCGCAACACCGTGCGCCGGCTCTCCGGCCGCCCGGTGATCATCCCGGAGGCCCAGGAGCTGGTGGCGCTCGGCGCCGCGGCGCAGGCCGCCTCGCTGCTCACCGGGGAGCGCGCGGACGCGATCGCGCGCCGCTGGGGCACCGCGGCCGGCACCGAGCTGCCCGCGGTGGAGAAGGACGAGGAGGCCGTGGCGCGCTTGCGCGAGACGCTGGACCGCGCGCTGCCGCTGTTCACGCCGGGTTCCGAGGGCTGAGGCGGGGGTCCGGCGCACGCATTCGGCCCGGGGGCAGCCCCGGGGCCGGGGCGCGCGCAGGGCAGACTGCTGAGCTCGGACGACGAGAGCGGAGGACCATCCACCCATGACGCCGGAGACCGCGGCCCCGGCCTCGCAGGCCGGCATGCGCCGCAGCAACCTCGGCCTGGTGCTCGGCACGATCGCCGAGCACGGTCCGCTCTCGCGCGCCGCCGTCGCCGCCCGCACCGGGCTCACCCGTGCGGCGGTCTCCAGCCTGGTCGAGGAGCTGCGCACGGCCGGCCTGCTGGACGAGGCCGGCCCGGCCGCGCCCAGCGGACGGGTCGGCCGGCCGGGCACCGCGCTGGAGGTCAGCGGCGAGGGCCCGGCCGGTCTGGGTCTGGAGGTCGGCGTCGAGCACGTCGCGGCCTGCGTCATCGACCTGCGCGGGCGGGTGCGCGCCTGGGAGCGGATGTCGGCCGCGAACCGCGGCCGGGACGTGCGCGAGGTGCTGCCGGAACTGGTCGCGGTGGCGGAGCGTGCGGTGGCCGCGGCGGGCGCGGAGGGCCTGCGCCCGGTCGGCGCGGCGGTCGCCGTCCCCGGCCTGATCGCCCCGGAGCAGCCGCCCGCCGCGCCTGGGGCGGAGCCCGGGCTGCCGACGGCACGGGACGGCGACGTGCCCGAGCCCGGAGGCGTGGTGGAGCACGCGCCCAACCTCGGCTGGCACCGTGCGCCGGTGGCCGCGCTGCTGCGCGCCCTGCTGCCGCCGGACCTCGCCACGCTCCCGCTGCTGGTCGAGAACGAGGCCAACCTCGGCGCGCTGGCCGAGCTGTGGGCGGGGGAGGGGCCGGCCGACTTCGTGCACGTCTCCGCGGAGGCGGGCATCGGCGCGGCGCTGGTCGCCGAGGGCCGGCTGTTCCGGGGAGCGCGCGGCTTCGCCGGGGAGCTCGGGCATGTCCCCGTGCACCCGGAGGGCCCCGCCTGCGCCTGCGGCGCGCGCGGCTGCCTGGAGCAGTACGCCGGGGAGGCGGCGGTGCTGCGCGCGGCCGGACTCGGCCCGGAGGAACTGGGCGGCGCCGACCGGGTCGGGCAGCTGGCCCGGCGCGCGGCCGGCGGCGACGCGCCCGTGCGCGCCGCGCTGGAGCGCGCGGGCACGGCGCTCGGCACCGCGCTGGCGGGGGCGGTGAACCTGGTCGACCCGGAGGCGGTGGTCCTCGGCGGCGCCTACGCCGAACTGGCCGCCTGGCTGCTCCCGGGTCTGCGCGCGGAGCTGTCCGCGCGGGTCACCGTGCGGCCGTGGTCGGCGGACGCGGTGGCCGCCTCCCGGCTGGGGCGGCGGGGGCCGCTGCTGGGCGCGGCGCTGGTGACTGTGCGGCGGATCATAGAGGACCCGGCGGCGCTCTGGGCCGACGCCTGAGCCTGGCGGGGAGCCGGCCCGGCGCGGGGAGCTGCGCGTTCGTGCAGCTCAGGTGGTGTTTCTGTGGGTGGACGGCGCGTGGCGTGAGCCGCGCGCCGTCGGCGTTCCGGGCGCGCCGAGGAAAGTTGCCTGTATCAAGCACTTAATTTATAGTTGTGGTAACCAACGAACTTGGCGGCCCGTGGCAGATCTGCCCGGGCGTGCCCGGGCTTTCGGGGGGACCGCGCAGTGCCGCGCCGCGCCCCGCCCGCTTCGTGCAGACCCTCGCAGCGCAGTCACCGCGCGCGACAGCCCTCAGGGTGCCCGCGCGCCCACTCAGGAAGGACCCAGCATGGCTGCTCCGGCCCAGTCGATAGCCGCACCCCCGAAGGGTGGTGTACGGACGGACTCCCCCGCGGGCATGTCCCACAAGGAGATCCTCTCGGCGATGTCGGGGCTGCTGCTCGGCCTCTTCGTGGCGATCCTGTCGTCCACGATCGTGACCAACGCACTGCCCACGATCCTCGCCCAGCTGCACGGCGGTGAGTCCGCCTACACCTGGATCGTGGCCGGCGCGCTGCTCTCGCTGACCGCGACCACGCCGATCTGGGGCAAGCTCTCCGACCTGTTCAGCAAGAAGCTGCTGGTCCAGATCGCCCTGATCATCTACGTCGCCGGCTCGCTGGTGGCCGGCCTCTCGCAGAACGTCGGCATGCTGATCGCCTGCCGCGTGGTGCAGGGCATCGGCGCCGGCGGCATGAGCGCGCTCGCGCAGGTCTGCATCGCGGCGATGGTCTCCCCGCGCCAGCGCGGCCGCTACAGCGGCTACACCGGCGCGGTCTTCGCCATCGCGACCGTGGCCGGGCCGCTCATCGGCGGCTCCATCGTGGACACCTCGTGGCTCGGCTGGCGCTGGTGCTTCTACGTCGGCGCGCCGTTCGCGGTCGTCGCGGTGATCCTGCTGCAGAAGACGCTGCACCTGCCGGTCGCCAAGAAGCACGTCAAGATCGACTACTGGGGCGCGAGCGTGATCGCGGCCGCCACCACCCTGCTGCTGGTCTGGGTCAGCCTGGCCGGCCAGAAGTACGACTGGCTGTCCTGGCAGACCTACACCATGGTCGGCGGGTCGCTGGTGCTGTACTTCCTCGCCGTGATGATCGAGCTGCGGGTGCCCAACCCGATCGTGCCGCTCTCGATGTTCCGCTACCGCACGGTGACGCTCGCCGTCATCGCCTCGATCGCGGTCGGCATCGGCATGTACTCGGCGACCACCTTCCTCTCCGAGTTCTTCCAGCTGGGCCGGGACAAGTCGCCGACCATGTCCGGCGTGATGACCATCCCGATGGTGCTCGGCCTGGCCGTCTCGGCCGCCGTCGTCGGCAAGATCATCACCAAGCGCGGCAAGTGGAAGATCTTCCTCGTCACCGGCACCCTGCTGGTCACCGTCGGCTTCGCGCTGATCGCCACGGCCCGCTGGGACACCCCGTACTGGCAGCTCGGCATCTACATGGCCGTCACCGGTATCGGCGTCGGCATGACGATGCAGAACCTGGTCCTCGCCGTGCAGAACACCGTGCCGGTGCACGAGCTCGGCGCGGGCTCCGCGATCGTCACCTTCTTCCGCACCCTCGGCGGCGCGGTCGGCGTCTCCGCGCTGGGCGCGCTGCTCAACAACAAGGTCGGCGACTACCTCGGCCACAACCTGGTGATGGGGCACGTGCCGCCGTCCGCGGTGGCCTCGCTGCAGAACTCCGCGATCCCGGACCTCAAGACGGTCCCCTCGCAGGTGCGGCCGCTGGTCGAGGACGCCTTCGGGCACGGCATCGCCGACGCCTTCCTGGTCGCCGCGCCGTTCGCGCTGGTGGCCTTCCTGGTGGTGTGGTTCATCAAGGAGGTGCCGCTGCGGACCCTGTCCGGGACCGCGCGGGCCGCGACGGGCGACGCGCCGGAGGGCACCGCCGCGGCGGTCGCCGCCGTCCCGGCGGGGACTTCCTCCGAGGCCGTCACCGCCGGGGACACCGCCCCGCAGGCCGCCCCGCTGCCCGCGGCGGTCGCGATCACCGCGCCGGTCGGCGCGACGGCGCGCGGGACGCTCACCGACAGCGCGGTCGAGGGCTGCGTCCTCTCCGCGGACGGGCGTCCGCTGGCGGGCGCCGTGGTCACGCTGATCGACCCCAGCGGCCGCCAGCTCGGCCGCGCCACCACCCGTGAGGACGGCCGCTACGCGGTCGACACCCCCGGCGCCGGCACCTACGTGCTGATCGGCTCGGCACCGGGCCACCAGCCGGAGGCGGCCACGCTCTCCGTCGGCGACCTGCCGCTGGAGTACGACCTGCGCCTCGGCGGCGCGGGCGGCCTGTTCGGCACCGTGCGGGTCGCCGGGACGGTGCGGACCGTCGGCCAGGCGCTCGTCGTCGCCACCGACTCGCGCGGAGAGGTGGTCGCCTCCACGACCACCGGCGCGAACGGCGCGTACCGGTTCGAGCACCTGATGCCGGGCGTCTACACGCTCGCGGTCAGCGCCCCCGGGCACCGGCCGACGGCGGTCCCCGCGCAGGTCGCGGGCGGCCTGCCGAGCGAGGCCGACGTCGAGCTGGCGCCGGCGGCCGCGATCCGCGGCACCGTGCGGCACCGCGACGGCTCCCCGCTGGCGGACGCCCGCGTGACGCTGCTGGACGCGTCGGGCGCGCCGATCGGCTCGCTGCGCACCGGCGAGGACGGCGGGTACGGCTTCTCCGACCTGGAGGGCGAGGTCTACACGCTGGTCGCGGCGGGCTACCCGCCGGCGGCGACCACCGTCACCGTCACCGGCACGGGCCGCGACGACCTCGACCTCGCGCTCTCCCACGGGGAGGACGAGGGCGAGGAGCGGCGGGGCTGATCCGGTTCTCCCGCCTCGCGAGGGGCCCTGGGGCGCGAGCGCCCCGGGGCCCCTCGCGCGTTTCCTGTGGCGCGCTGCGCGCAGCGCGCTGCGCGCGGCAGGCGGCAGGCGGAACTCCCCACCCACCCGCCCTTTCCCGGGGCTCCGCCCCCGGCCCCCGGGTATCAGGTGCGGGCGGCCGGCGGGGTGCGGGTGGGCGCGGGGCCGGTCGCGCAGTTCCTCGCGCCCCTGGGGGTGCGGCTCACTGTGGGCGGTCGGCTTTCCCCTGTGGGGCGTCGAGCGGGGGCGGCTATTGGGTAGCAGCGCGGCCGAGTGCGGGGCTGGTCGCGCCGTTCCTCGCGCCCCTGGGGGTGGGGCTCGCCGTTGGCGGTCGGCTTCCCCTGCGGGGCGCCGGGGGCGGCCGGGTGCGGGGCTGGGTCGCGCTGTTCCTGCCGCGCGCTGCGCCGCATCCGGCCGGCGTAGCCTGATCCGCTTCCCCGGTCGCCCCCGCGCGAAGCGCGAGAGGGGCGCGGGGAACTGCGCGACCGGCCCCGTACCCACCCACACCCGGCCGGTGCCGGCGCGCTGATGCCCGGTAGCCGAGACGGGTGAGGGCCGGAGGCCCGCGGTGGCGGGGGTCCGGCCCTCAGGGGGAGCGGGAGGGATCAGCCGGCGGCGATCAGGTACAGGCCGTAGCCGACGGCCGCCGCGCAGACGGCGAAGCAGAGGGTCGCGGCGGGGAGAGCGAGCGGGCCGCGCGGGGCGGCCGGCGCGGCAGGGGTGGCCGCGGAGGCGTCCGTGGACGCCTCCGCGGGGCGGCGGGAGAGCGCGGCGACGCCGAGGCTGAACAGGACGACGACGGCGACGGTGAGGAGCAGGCTGACGGCGGCGGTACTGCCGAGTGCGGACCAGTTGACGGTCATGGCGGTGTCCGATCCAGGACGGGGTGAGAGGGGGAGGGGAGGAGGCGCAGCGGCCGGGCGGGCCAAGGGGCCGCCCGGCGAAGCGTCAGGCCGCGGAGTCGAGGGTCTGCGTGGTCGCCGTGCCCGGCAGCAGGCCGCCGGCGACGGCGGCGGACGCGCCCGCGGGGATGTCCACCGCGACCGTGTTGACGTTGCCCGCGGTGACCTTGGTGGCGCGGGAGGAGGCGTAGACCCAGGCCGCGAACGCGGCGCCGATCACGCCGACCCCGACCACGCCGGGCGTCCCGGTGCGGGCCAGCAGTTCGGCGAGGCCGCCCGCGACGGCGGCGGCCGGCAGGGTCAGGCACCAGGCGGCGACCATGCGGCGGACCAGCGACCAGTTGATCGCGGTGCGCCCGCCGACGCCGGCGCCGAGGATGCCGCCGGTGCAGACCTGGGTGGTGGAGAGGCCGAAGCCCATGTGGGAGGAGGCGAGGATGACCGTGCCCGCGGCGGTCTGCGCGCCCAGGCCCTGGACCGGCTTGATGTCGGTCAGGCCCTTGCCGAGCGCGCGGATGATCCGCCAGCCGCCGGCGTAGGTGCCGATGGCCATCGCGGTGCCTGCGGCGATGATGACCCAGACCGGCGGGGTCGAGCCGCCCGGCAGCGCACCGCAGGTGACCAGGGTGAGGGTGATGACGCCCATGGTCTTCTGGCCGTCGCTGGTGCCGTGGGCGAGCGAGACCAGGGAGGACGAGGCGATCTGCCCGGCCCGGAAGCCCGTGCCCGAGGTGGTCTCGTCGGTGCGCCGGGTGATCAGGCGGGCCAGCCAGGTGGCGGCCGCGGCGGCGATGCCGGCCACGATCGGCGAGGCCACCAGCGGGATGATGATCTTGGTGACCACCACGCCGAAGTCCACCGCGTGCGTGCCGGCGCCGATCAGCGCGGCGCCGATCAGACCGCCGTACAGGGCGTGCGAGGAGCTGGACGGCATGCCGAAGCGCCAGGTCGCGAGGTTCCAGACGATGGCGCCGATCAGCGCGGCGAAGACCACAGCGGGGCTGATGCCGGAGTTCTCGTGGACGATGCCGCCCGAGATGGTCTTGGCCACCTGAACGGAGAGGAAAGCCCCGCCGAAGTTCAGCAGAGCGGCGATGGTCACGGCCACCCGGGGACGCAGCGCCCCGGTCGAGATGGAGGTGGCCATCGCGTTGGCGGTGTCGTGGAAGCCGTTGGTGAAATCGAAGGCGAGCGCCGTGATGATCACGACGGTCACCAGGAACGTGATGTGTTCCATACCCAAACAATCGCTCGGCGGGGGTCGACGTCGAGGACCGTACGGACCCATGGTGAACGGCAAGTGAACTGGGGGGATCATCGTGGTGCCCACGGGATCCGAACCGGGCAATCCGCGCGCCGATACGCGGCGTTCGTAGGCTTGTCGGCCGATGCGTGAAGAGTCGTCCGCATGGGTGGGGGTCGCGGGGAGCCCTCGCGAGAGGTTGATCACACCGCTGCGGCAGGGCTTGAGGAAAGGGCGCAGCTCACCATGGTTCGTCCACGACATCCGCACAGTGTCGGGGTTGATTGATCTTGTTCGATCGGTGCTCGGTGCGATTCACTCTTTCGGGTGTCTGAACGGGCTTCGCAGGAGCCCGTCACCGCGCGCGGCACAGCATGGCGAGTGAGGCCGTGAGTCGGCTGTGCGTCAGTGGTCGCGGCGGCACCCAGTGGACCAACGAGATTGCGAGAACCGGTGCGGGAGTTGACCGCGCGGCCCAGGCGTGACGACGCCGCGGCGCCGACAGTCGGACGCGAGGACGAACGCAACGGGGGAGCGAGTGAGGGGCGCGCCCCCGGCCGAGGCCGCCGGGTGGGTGCCCGCGCCCGCAGGGGAGCGGCCCACACCGCGCGCGCCGCGGCCTCCAGGGCCGCGCGCGCGGCCGGCGCGGCGGGCGGCGGCGCGCTGCTGCTGTCCGGATGCGGCGCGAGCGGGCAGGACTCCACCGCGGGCGGCTCCCCGGTGTGGTGGGGCGCGACGGTGGTGGTCGCCGCCGTGGTCGGCACGGTCTCCGCCGTGACGGCCCGGCGCAGCGCCAAGCGGCCGCTGCAGCGCGAGGTGCGGCGCGGCGGACAGGAGCGGGCGGCGCTGGTCGCCGAGCGCGGCGTGCTGCTGCGCGAGCGCGAGAACTACCTGCACGACCGCGAGCAGCGCGAGGCCCGGCTGCACGCGATGATCGGTGACACCCAGGCGCTCACCGCCGAGCGGGACCAACTCCTCGCCGAGCGCGACGCCCTGGTCCAGGAGCGCGACGAACTCGCCGAAGAGCGCGACGAGTTGCAGGGCAGCGTGGACGCCACCTTCGTCAACCTGGCGATGCGCACACTGACCCTGGTGGAGCGTCAGCTGGTCCTGATCGAGACGCTGGAGGGCCAGGAGGCCGACCCGGACCAGCTGGAGCACCTTTTCCGGCTCGACCACCTCGCCACCCGGATGCGCCGCAACAGCGAGAACATGCTGCTGCTGGCCGGGCTGGAGAACAGCCGGCGCGGCAAGGACACGGTCTCCCTGCTGGACGTGGTGCGCGCCGCGGTCTCCGAGATCGAGCGCTACGAGCGGGTCAAGATCGGCTTCCTGCCGGTGGCCCGGCTCTCCGGGAGCGCCGCCGACGACACCAGCCACCTGCTGGCCGAACTGCTGGAGAACGCCACCTCGTTCTCGCCGCCGCAGGACCAGGTCGAGATCGGCGCCTGGCGGATGGACAACGGCGAGCTGATGCTCTCCGTCACCGACCGCGGCATCGGCATGCCGGCCGAGCGGATGCGGGAGATCAACGAGCAGCTCGCCGCGACCGAGGAGCCCAGCGGCCGCCGCGACTCCTGGTTCGGGCGGGCGCTGACCGGCCGCTCGATGGGCCTGTTCGTGGTGGCGCGGCTGGCGCGCCGGCACGGCGTCCGGGTGCAGCTGCGCGAGAACGCGCAGGGCGGCGGCGTCACCGCGGTGATCGTGGTGCCGCGCGAGGCCCTGGCGGACGACGGCGGCGAGGCGCTCTCCCTGGACCTGGACGAGCAGCGGCGCGCCGAACGCAGCGTCACCGCGGCCTCGGCGGCGGCCGCTTCCGCCTTCGAGGAGGAGCGGCTCGGCTTCGGCGGCCCGTCGCCGGTCGTACCGGCGCCGCGCGGATCCTCGGTGCCGGCCGACGGCCCGGGCGGGGCGGGCGACCGTCCGGCGCCCGCGCTGCCCCGCCGGGTGCGCGAGGCCGGCCAGGGCGCGGCACAGGACCGGGCGGCGGCCGCCGCCCCGGCCTCGGCGGGGGCCCCGGCGACGGCGGCCCCCGCGACATCGGCCCCGGCGCGGCCGCACGCGCCGGGCGCGGAGCCGGAGGAGCCGGCGCGGCCGCACGCGCCGGCCGGTGCGGAGGCGTCTCCGGGTGCGGGGAGCGCCCGGCACGCCAGGCCCGCCGACGGCGGCACGAGTGGCCCGGCCGAAGCCGGGCAGGAGGTGACGGAGCCTCAGCGGCCCGCCGCCGCGCGCGACGCGCACAAGGACGGCCAGGACGGCGACGACCGGGGGATACGGGCGAAGGAAGAACCGGTGGACGAGGCCAACCTGCCGAAGCTGCCGCGGCGTTCGCCGCGGACGAGTGGACTCCCGGGAACGGGCGAAGCCCCGGTGTCGGGACTGAGGCGGGTGTCCTCGGCCGAGGACACGAACGGAACGGGGGTCGGAACCGCCGGGCTGCAGCGCCGCCCGGCCACCTCCGCGAGCGAGCTGCGCAGCCGTCTGGGCGGGTTCCAGAGCGGGCTGCGCCGTGCCGCGCGCGAGACGGCGGCCGGGACGGGCGAGGCGGGCCCCGGCACAGGGACCGGTGGCGCGGCGGGCGATGACGCCGCGCGTCCGGGCCAGGGTCCGGGCGCGGTGCACGCGTCCGGAGAGGAGGGGAAGACGACATGAGCTCAGTCGGGACCTCATTCGGCGGCGTCGTGCGGGGCGCGTCCGCCTCGGGCCAGTCGCTGGGCGGACCTTCCGTGGGCCAGGGCGGCCACGGGGGAGGCGGATCCGTCAGCCAGGGTGCGCGCAGCGTGCGGTGGCTGCTCTCGGACTTCTTCTCCGGCGTGGCCGGGGTGCAGGGCGTGGTGGTGGTCTCCTCGGACGGGCTGCTGCTGGCCACCGCCGAGCAGACCCGGCGCGCCGAGGAGCTCTCCGCGATCGTCTCCGGCCTGGTCAGCCTGGGCGTGGGGGTGGCGCGGGTGCTCGACTACGGGCGCATGAAGCAGACCATCGTGTCGATGGAGGACGCCCACCTCTGCATCATGGCGATCAGCGACGGCTCCTGCCTGGGCGTCAACGCCTCCCTGGACGCCGACCTGAGCCAGGTCGCCTACCAGATGGCCCTCCTGGTGGAGCGCGCCGGCCACGCGCTGACGCCGGAGGTGCGCAGTGAACTGTCCCGCGCCATGGCGCAGCGGTGACCGCTCCTGACCGGGTAGCGTCGGCTCCCGGCTGGAACGGGAGCGAACCCGGTCGGTCCGCCGGCCGGTTCCTTCAGCTCCGGGCGGCCCAGGCCGCTCCGGCGTGCGGTCCGCGGATCGGCGGTGTGTCAGTGTCGCGCACCGGCCGCCCCGCGGGGCGAGGGGAGTCTCATGAAAGGTATGGGTGTGCGCGGTAGCGACCCCGGACCCGCGAAGCGGTCCATCGACGACGTCCGGCGGGAGCCGGGCGGTCCACGGCGCACGGCCAACAGATCGGCCCGCGTGCGCCCGTATGCGATCACCGGCGGCCGTACCCGGTTCGGGCACGTGCTGCTGGTCGAGACGCTGGTGTCGGCGCTCAACCGGCCGGCCGACCCGGGCAGCCGCGGCGTACCGGAGCTGGAGGCGATCTGCCGGCTCTGCCGCGGCCACATGCGGTCGATCGCGGAGATCTCCGCGCTGCTGCGGATCCCGCTGGGCGTGGTGCGCGTGCTCGTGAGCGACCTGGCCGACCAGGGCCGGATCCGCGTGCACGGCGCGCATTCGAGCGGTACCGGTGCGACCGACGCGACGGGGGCGTCGGTGACCACCGGAGGGACGGACCGGGCTCTGCTGGAGAGGGTGCTGGGTGGACTTCGCAAGCTCTGACCTCGGCTACGGGAGCGGCGCCCCGGCCGCCGGGCACGGGTCGGCGGGTGGGTACGGAACGGCCGGCGGCTACGGGCCGGCCGGCGGTGGCTTCCCTCCTCCGCAGGCCCCACAGTCCCCGCAGGTCCAGCCGGAGAGCGTTCCGGGCATCCCGCTGGGCAACGGCTCGGCCGTCTCCACCAAGATCGTGGTGGCGGGCGGGTTCGGCGTGGGCAAGACGACCTTCGTCAAGGCGGTCTCCGAGATCACGCCGCTGACCACCGAGGCCCTGATGACCCAGGCCAGCAGCGGGGTCGACGACCTGTCCGACACCCCGGACAAGCGCACCACCACGGTGGCCATGGACTTCGGCCGGATCAGCCTCGAATCCGACCTGGTGCTCTACCTGTTCGGCACGCCCGGGCAGCAGCGCTTCTGGTTCATGTGGGACGACCTGGTGCGCGGGGCGATCGGCGCGGTGGTGCTGGCCGACACCCGGCGGCTGGAGGACTCCTTCCCGGCGCTGGACTACTTCGAGGGCGGCGGGCTGCCGTTCGTGGTGGCGGTCAACCAGTTCGACGGCGCGCCGCGGTACTCGGCCGAGGCGGTGCGGGACGCGATGGCGATACCCGAGCACGTCCCGGTGCTCATCTGCGATGCCCGCAACCGGAGTTCGGTCGTCGAGGCGCTGCTGGCGCTCGTCACGCACGCCCTGGCGATGGACGACGCCCGGGGCTGACGTACGCGCCCTGGCCTGCGACAATCCCCCTGTCGCAGACGATAGTTGAACTCCGCATCTACCCCCGAAGGCGGCTGAGCAGAAGAAATGCGCAGGATACTCATCGTCGGATCCGGCCAGTCCGGGCTCCAGCTCGCGCTGGGGCTCCAGTCGGACGGATACGACGTCACGGTCATGACCAACCGCACCCCGGAGGAGATCCGCGAGGGGCGCGTGATGTCCACCCAGTGCATGTTCCACTCCGCTCTCCAGCACGAGCGCGACCTGGGCATCAACTTCTGGGAGGACCAGGCACCGCGGATCGACGGACTGGGTGTCTCGGTCGCCGGCCCCGAGTCCCAGCGCGTCATCGACTGGGTCGGCAACCTCGACGGCTACGCGCAGTCGGTGGACCAGCGGCTGAAGATGGCCGGCTGGCTGGAGACCTTCGCCAAGCGCGGCGGGCAGGTCGTCGTGCACGGGGTCACCGTCTCCGACCTGGACTACTTCTCGCGCAGCTACGACCTGGTGCTGGTCGCGGCGGGCAAGGGCGAGCTGGTCTCGATGTTCGGCCGGGACGCCTCGCGCTCCCCGTACGACAGCCCGCAGCGCGCGCTGGCCGTCTCCTACGTGCACGGCCTGGGCCCGCGCCCGGAGCACGACTTCCTCGCGGTGCGCTGCAACCTGGTGCCGGGTGTGGGCGAGCTGTTCATCATGCCCTGCCTCACCACCTCGGGCCCGTGCGACATCCTGTTCTGGGAGGGCGTCCCGGGCGGTCCGCTGGACGTCTTCGGCGACGTCAAGGACCCGCAGGAGCACCTGGACCTGACGCTGAAGCTGATGAAGCAGTTCACGCCGTGGGAGTACGACCGGGCCTCCGGCGGGGTGGAGCTGACCGACGCGAACGGGACGCTCTCCGGCCGCTACGCGCCGGTGGTGCGCAACCCGATCGGCGAGCTGCCCAGCGGCGGCGCGGTGCTGGGCGTGGCGGACGTGGTGGTCGCCAACGACCCGATCACCGGCCAGGGTTCGAACAACGCCGCCAAGTGCGCGGCGGTGTACCTGGACGCCATCCGCCGGCACGGCGACCGGCCGTTCGACCGCGCCTTCATGCAGGCCACCTTCGACCGCTACTGGGAGAACGCCCAGCACGTCACCAAGTGGACCAACGCGATGCTGGCGCCGCCGCCGGAGCACGTGCTCAACCTGATCGGCGCGGCCGGCCAGCTGCAGCCGGTCGCGGACCGGTTCGCCAACGGCTTCAACGACCCGGCGGACTTCGAGAACTGGTTCTTCGACCCGGAGCTGGCCGGGGCGTACCTCGCCTCGGTCGCGCCGGCGCAGGGCGCCTGAGCGCAGCGCCCGCCGTCGGGAGCCGAGCCGTGCTGAGCTGACGGAACGACAGACCTGCCTTCGTGAAGGGCCGGAGCGGATACCGCTTCGGCCCTTCACGCGTCTTGACGCGGCCGGGGGCCGGGGAAGAATGTGAACGCTAACAAAAGCTCCTAGGGCAAGGCGCGACCCCCGAGCGGCACCTGTACCGGTGCCCGCGGGGCGGAGGTACTCGGCAGCAGGACTCGCGGAAACCAACGCCGGATCCAACGGCGGATGCGGAGCGGCAGCATGAGCGCGTACCAGGGCAGAGCGGACGACGGCAGGACGGCCGGACGGCGCGGCAGAGCGGGCGAGCGGCCCCCGGTGACTGCGGCGGACGAGGGCGGCGGGGCGCCGGAGGCCGGCCCCCGCGCGGTGGACCGGAGGAAGGCGCTCGCCTGGCTGGGCGGCGGGACGGTGGCGGCGAGCGCGCTGCTCTCCGCCTGCAGCAGCTCGGCGAACGGCAACACCCCCGGGCAGTCGGTGAAGGGCGGCGTCGGCAACTTCCCCTCCACGCCGAAGTGGAAGTTCGTCTTCGTCAACCACGTCACCACCAATTCCTTCTTCACCCCGACCCGCAGCGGGCTGGCGGACGCGGCCGCGATGCTGGGCCTGCCCACCCCGCAGTGGACCGGCTCCGAGACCGGCGACGTCTCGCAGATGGCCAACGCCATGCAGACGGCGATCAACAGCGGCGCGCACGGCATCGCCATCGCGCTCACCGACAACAACGCCTTCGTGGGGCCGACGAAGACGGCCTTCGCCAAGGGCATCCCGGTGATCGCCTACAACGCGACGGCGCCCGGCAACTACCCGCTCACCTACGTCGGCCAGGACCTCTACCAGTCCGGCTACCAGATGGGCCTGCGGATCGCGCAGAACGTCACCAGCGGCCAGATCCTGGTCGGCATCTCCCAGCCCGGCGGCAACAACGTGCAGCCCCGCCTCGACGGGCTCAAGGCGGCGCTCAAGGCGAAGGCCCCGGCGGTCACCGTCACCTCCATCAACACCGGTGCGGCGCAGGCCGGCGAGCTCAACGCGATGACCGCCGCCTACTCCGGCCACTCCGGCGCCAAGGGCCTGTACGCGGTCGACGCCGGCTCCACGGCCGCCATCGCGCAGCTGATCAAGAGCCGCAACCTGACCGGGAAGGTGCACGCCGGCGGGTTCGACACGCTGACCGACACCATCGAGGGCGTGAAGTCCGGGGCGCTGGACTTCACCATCGACCAGTCCGCCTACCTCCAGGGCTTCCTGCCGGTGCTCTACCTGTACATGTACCGGCTCTCCGGCACGCTCGTCGCGCCGCCGGAGACCGACACCGGCCTCACCTTCGTCACCAAGGACAACGCCGGCACGTACGCCTCCGCCAACAGCGTCTTCGAGGGCGGGAGCAGCCGGAGCCTGATCAACCTTCCCTCGTCGCTGACCCTGCCGCCGGCGTCGACCGTCCAGTTGTGAGCAGCCGGGAGGCCTCCGCGGTGTCCGGAAACACCCCAGCATCCACCTCGCCCTCGCCGTCTCCCGCGTCCTCGCCCCCGGCGGCGGAAGCGGCCGCTCCCTCGCCGAGCGGGCCGGGGCGGGGGCGGGGGCTCGCGGCGGCGGTCGGGCGCGGCCTGATCCGCCGCCGCGAGCTGAGCATCTTCGTGGTCTGCGTCGCCGCGGCGATCTACTTCGCCGTGACCGGCAGCGGGTTCACCACCGGCGAGAACTACCACACCATCGCCCAGTACGTGGCGCCGTGGATCATCGTCGCGGCCGGCGAGGTCATGCTGCTGGTCTGCGGCCAGATCGACCTCTCGGCCGGCTTCGTCTTCACCCTCGCGCCCTTCCTGGTGACCACCTTCACCGGGGACGGCCTGCCGCTGTTCCCGGCCGTGGTCTGCGGGCTGCTGCTGTGCGCGGCGATCGGGCTGGTCAACGGGCTCATCCACACCCTGTTCAACCTGGCGTCCTTCATCGTCACGCTCGGCATGGCCTTCTTCCTGGAGGGCATGTCGCTGATCGCCTCCAACGCCCAGCCGGTGTCGGCGCCGGCGAGCGGCTGGCTGGTCTCGGTGCTCGGCAAGTCCCGCTGGTCGGAGCTGATCTGGGCACTGGTGATCGTGGCGGTGATGCAGGTCGTGCTCTCCTCCACCCGGTTCGGGATCGGCACCCAGGCGGTCGGCTCCAACCCGGTCGGAGCGGCGGAGAGCGGGATCCGCACCAACCGGATCAAGAACGTCAACTTCGTGGTCGCCAGCACGCTCGCCGGGTTCGGCGGGATCCTGGACGGCATCCGGGTCGGCTCCTTCGACCCGACCAACGGCGGCAACGAGACCATGTTCCTGGCCGTCGCCTCCGCGGTGATCGGCGGGACGGCGCTGCTCGGAGGCTCGGGAACCGTCGTCGGGGCGCTGCTGGGCGCCCTGCTCCTCGGCATCGTCTACGACGGCTTCAACCTCACCGGCGTCAACGCCAACGCGTTCGACGTGGTGCTGGGGATCGCCATCGTGGCGGCGATGCTGCTCAACGTCTACCTCAGTGTGCTGCGGAAGCGAGCGAGCCGATGACCTCTCCGGATGACGTGGACGGCGCGGGCGGCGCGGGCTCGGGCGGCGCGGCCGTGCCGGCTCAGGCGGGGCCGCGGGAGTCCGCCGCGCCCGGCAAGGCGGGCGCGCCGGGCGACGTGGTGATGAGCGTGGAGCACATCTCCAAGCGCTTCGGCCCGGTGCACGCCCTGCGCGACATCAACATGACCCTGCGGCGCGGCGAGATCCTCGGCCTGATCGGCGACAACGGCGCCGGCAAGTCCACCCTGATCAAGATCCTCACCGGTTACCACCAGCCCGACTCCGGGGTGATCCGCTTCGACGGCCGGGAGACGCAGCTGCGTTCGGTGGTGCACGCCCGCGCGCTCGGCATCGAGACGGTCTTCCAGGACCTCGCGATGGTCAACGACCTCCCGGTCTACCTCAACCTGTTCCTGAACCGGGAGCTGACCTACCGTCCGCTGCCGTTCCTGCGCCGCGCGGAGATGCGGCGGCGCTCGCGCGAGGCCCTGGACGCGATCGGCATCTCCATCCCCAACGTCAGCGCCGAGGTGGGCCAGCTCTCCGGCGGGCAGCGGCAGGCGATCGCGGTCGCCCGCTCGGTGTACGCGGAGAACGCGAAGGTGCTGCTGCTCGACGAGCCGCTGGCCGCGATGGGCGCCAAGGAGGCCGGGCACATCCTGCGGCTGCTGCGCCGCCTCAAGGAGCGCGGCGATCTCGCGATCGTCCTGATCGCGCACAACTACGCCCAGGTCGTGGACGTCTGCGACCGGGTCAACCTGCTCCAGCACGGAGAGATCACCTTCGATCGGCCCTCCCGGGAGACCTCGGTGGCCGAGCTGCTGGAGCTGGTCCACGCGGAGTACCGGGTCAAGGCCTAGTCCGAGGTCTGGGCCCCCGTGTCTCCGCCCCAGCGGCACGCACCAGCGCCGCGCCTCGGGGGAGTCGGAACAGTGGGAGGGACCATGCGTGTGCCATTTCCGTCCATGGGCGGCAGCGGGGACGCCAGAGCGGCGCGCCGCCGCCGCAGGGCGCTGACCGCCGCGGCGGCCGGAGCCGCGGCGCTGGCGGTGGTCGGCGTCACCGCGGCGGGAGGAGCCGCCGGGGCGACCGGGCCCGCCGCGCACTCGGCCGGCCGGGCGCCGAGCGCCGCCAAGGAGTACTTCGGCAGCGTGGGCGGCCAGGCCGTCTACCGCTACACGCTGGACGACGGGCACGGGATGACCGTGCGGATCCTGACCTACGGCGGGATCATCCAGTCGATCAGCGCCCCGGACCGGCACGGCCGCGAGGCCGACGTCGTCCTCGGCTTCAAGACGCTGGACGACTACGTCACCTACAACAGCCCGGAGGCGGGCGGCGGGGTGTACTTCGGCGCGATCGTCGGCCGGTACGCCAACCGCATCGCCAAGGGCACGTTCACCCTGGACGGCAAGACCTACCACGTGCCGGTCAACAACAACGGCAACAGCCTGCACGGCGGCACCACGGGCTTCGACAAGAAGGTCTGGTCGGCGCAGGTGACGCAGGGGAGCGGCAGCGTCGCGCTGAAGCTCACCAGCGTCAGCCCGGACGGCGACAACGGCTACCCGGGCACGCTCACCAGCACCGTGACCTACACCCTGGACGGCAGCGGCCGGCTGACCGCGGACTACCGGGCCACCACCGACGCGCCGACCGTCGTCAACCTCACCAACCACACCTACTGGAACCTGGCCGGCGAGTCCTCGGGCTCGATCGACGACCAGCAGCTCTACCTCAACGCCGACCACTACACGCCGACCGACTCCACGCAGATCCCGACCGGGCAGATCGCCACGGTCAAGGGCACCCCGATGGACTTCACCCGGCCGACGGCGATCGGCGCGCGGATCAACTCCTCCGACCCGCAGATCACCACCGGCCAGGGCTACGACCTGAACTGGGTGCTGAACGGCAGCGCGGCGGGCGGCAAGGCCCCGGCGGCGCAGGCCTACGACCCGGAGTCCGGGCGGCAGTTGACGATCTGGACCACCCAGCCGGGGATCCAGTTCTACTCCGGCAACTTCCTCACCGGCACCCTGGTCGGGATCAGCGGCCACACCTACCGGCAGGACGCCGGGTTCGCGCTGGAGACCCAGCACTTCCCGGACTCCCCGAACCAGCCGAACTTCCCGTCCACCGTCCTCAACCCCGGGCAGGTCTACCACCAGTCCACCACCTGGCAGTTGAGCGCGCACTGAGCGGGGCGCCGCCGGGCACGGCAGTCACGCGCGCCTGAGCCCGCGTGACCGCGCGCGGCCCCGGGGCCTCGGGCTCCGGGGCCGCCGCGCGTGCGGTCGCGGGGCCGCGTGCGCCTGCCGGCGCCCGGCGCGCCGGCGCAGCGACGCCCGCCGCTCAGCCCTGCGGGTCCGCGCTCGCCGACGCAGCCGCGGCCGCGCTCCCGGTGCCGTCCGCCGCGCCGCCCTCGGCCTCGCCGACGGGCCCGGACGTCGGTTCCAGGCGTATGACCACCGACTTGGAGGCCGGCGTGTTGGACACCTCGGCGACGTGGTCCAGCGGCACCAGCACGTTGGTCTCCGGGTAGTACGCCGCCGCACAGCCCGCCGCCGTCGGGTACTCCACCACGCGGAAGTGCCGCGCCCTGCGCTCCACGCCGTCCGTCCACTCGCTCACCAGGTCCACGTACTCGCCCTCGCGCACGCCGAGCCGCTCGGCGTCGCCGGGGCTCACCAGCACCACCCGGCGGCCGTCCTTGATGCCGCGGTAGCGGTCGTCCAGGCCGTAGATCGTGGTGTTGTACTGGTCGTGCGAGCGCAGCGTCTGCAGCAGCAGCCGCCCCTCCGGCAGCTCCGGGGCGTACAGCGGGTTGACGGTGAAGTTGGCCTTGCCGGTGGCGGTGGGGAAGGCGCGGCGGTCGCGCGGGGCGTGCGGCAGCGCGAAGCCGCCGGGGCGGCGTATCTTCGCGTTGAAGTCCTCGAAGCCGGGCACCACGCGGGCGATCCGGTCGCGCAGGTTGCCGTAGTCCTCGGCGAAGTCCTCCCACGGCACGTCGTCCTGCGGGCCGAGGACGCGGCGGGCCAGCCGGCAGACGATCGCCACCTCGGACAGCAGCCCCTCGGCGGGCGGCGGCAGCATGCCGCGGGAGGCGTGCACCATCCCCATCGAGTCCTCGACCGTGACCTCCTGCAGCCCCTTGCCCGTGCGGTCGCGGTCGGTGCGGCCGAGGGTGGGCAGGATCAGCGCCCGGGCGCCGGTGACCACGTGCGAGCGGTTGAGCTTGGTGGAGACGTGCACCGTCAGCCGGCAGCGGCGCATCGCGTCCTCGGTCACCGGGGTGTCGGGCGTGGCCGAGACGAAGTTGCCGCCCATGGCGAAGAAGACCTTCACCCGGCCGTCCCGCATCGCGCGGATGGTGTCCACCACGTCGTGGCCGTGGTCGCGCGGCGGCTCGAAGCGGAACTCCTTGCCCAGCGCGTCCAGGAAGGCCGCCGGCGGCTTCTCCCAGATGCCCATCGTGCGGTCGCCCTGGACGTTGCTGTGCCCCCGCACCGGGCAGACGCCGGCCCCGGGGCGGCCCACGTTCCCGCGCAGCAGCAGGAAGTTGACCACCTCGCGGATGGTCGGCACGGAGTGCTTGTGCTGGGTCAGGCCCATCGCCCAGCAGACGACGATCCGCCGCGAGGAGAGCACCATCGCGGCCAGCTCGCGGATCTGCTCCTCGGCCAGCCCGGTGGCGGCGAGCACCTCCGCCCAGTCGGTGCCGGTCAAGGCGTCCTCGCGCCACTCCTCGAAGCCGGCGCAGTGCTCCTCGATGAAGGCGCGGTCCAGGACCGTCCCCGGTTCCTTCTCCTCGGCCTGGAGCAGCAGCAGGTTGAGCGCGCGGAACAGGGCGAGGTCGCCGCCGATCCTGATCTGCAGGAAGAGGTCGGTCAGCTTGGTGCCGCCGCCGACCAGGCCGCGCGGGGTCTGCGGGTTCTTGAACCGCTCCAGGCCGGCCTCCGGCAGCGGGTTGACGCTGACGATCCTGGCGCCGGCGCGCTTGGCCCGCTCCAGCGCGGAGAGCATCCGCGGGTGGTTGGTGCCGGGGTTCTGGCCGGCCACGATGATCAGGTCGGCCTGGTAGAGGTCCTTGAGGTGGACGCTGCCCTTGCCGACGCCGAGGGTCTCGGTCAGCGCCGAGCCGGAGGACTCGTGGCACATGTTGGAGCAGTCCGGCAGGTTGTTGGTGCCGAGGCGGCGGGCGAACAGCTGGTAGGCGAAGGCGGCCTCGTTGCTGGTCCGGCCGGAGGTGTAGAAGGCGGCGCCGTCGGGCGAGTCGAGGGCGGCCAGCTCCTCGGCGATCAGGTCGAAGGCGCGCTCCCAGCTCACCGGGGTGTAGTGGCTCGCGCCCTCCTCCAGCAGCACCGGGTGCGTCAGCCGGCCCTGCTGGCCCAGCCAGTAGCCGGACTTCTCCGCCAGCTCGGCGACGCTGTGCGCGGCGAAGAACTCCGGGCCGACCCGGCGCAGGGTGGCCTCCTCGGCCACCGCCTTGGCACCGTTCTCGCAGAACTCGGCGGTGTGCGTGTGCCCGGGCTCGGGCCAGGCGCAGCCGGGGCAGTCGAAGCCGTCCGGCTGGTTGACCTTGAGCAGGGTCCGCACCGCGCGGGCGGTGCCCATCTGCGCGGCGGCGATCTTCGTGGTGTGCACCAGCGCCGGGACGCCGGCCGCGGCGTGCTCGGGCGCCCGTACCTCCGGGGCGTCCTGCGCCGGGTCCGCCGCGGGAGCCTGCTTGGCCATGGTGGTCCACCTCCGTCGAGCGCGCGGGCATGCCGGGCACGCGTGCGCCGCGCTGCGATCAACCTGCTGCCATCCTCCCACCGCGCACGGACGTCGACCACGGCCGGTCGGGCGCCCTGTGGAAAACCCCGGCGCGCACTCTCTCACCCGTCTCTCATCAGCGGCTCATGGCCGCCCCAGGGACCGTCCCTACCGTGAGCCTGCGCGCGGCCGGCCGGTACCCAGGCGGCACCCGCTCCCGTCGCGCAGTACGCCCCAGACGAGGACCTCCCTGCCCGGGACGGCACCCCCAAGGAATCGAATGTTCTTCACCTATTTGCGGCGCGAGCTGCGCCGCCGACGCAAGGCGGCCATGGTCGTGGCCATGGGCCTGGCCCTCGGCATCGGCCTGGTCATCACCGTCACCTCGGTCTCCGCGGGGATGAAGTCGGCGCAGAGCCAGGTCCTGCACAACCTGTACGGCGTGGGGACGGACATCACCGTCACCAAGGCGGCCACCACCGACAGCCAGGGCGCCCAGGGGCCGCAGCGGTTCAACTTCTCGCAGTCCGGAACCGGTTCGAAGTCGACCAGCCAGGACCGGCTCCGCGTGATGGGCGGCACCGGCACGCTGACCAGCGCCCAGCTCGCGACGATCGCCAAGCAGAGCGGCGTCTCCGCGGCGGTGGGCGGGCTCAGCCTCAACGACACCAAGTTCAACGGCTCCTTCAGCTTCCACGGCGGCACCTCCGGTTCCTCCTCGTCCGGCGGATCCGGATTCCGCGGCGGGTTCGGCGGGAGCTCCAGCGGCCAGAAGACCCCCAGCGCGCCGCCGAGCGGCTCGGCCGGCTTCAGCCTCGACAGCTTCACCGTCGACGGCGTGGACACCTCCGACCTGTCCATCGGCCCGATGAGCGCCCTCACCGTCACCAGCGGCAGCACCTTCACCTCGGCCCAGAGCTCGTCCGCGGTCGCGATCCTGGACAGCTCCTACGCGAGCACCAAGAAGCTCAAGGTCGGCTCCACGCTGACCATCTCCGGCACCACCTTCAAGGTCATCGGCATCGCCACCGCCTCCTCCGGCTCCTCCACGGCGAACGTCTACATCCCGCTGACCGAGGCGCAGACCCTCTCGGACAACAAGAACGCGGTCTCGACCGTCTACGTGAAGGCCACCGACTCGCAGCAGATCTCCGCGGTCAAGTCGGCCATCCAGAAGAACGTCTCGGGCACCACCGTGACCACCTCCTCCGACCTGGCCTCCGAGGTCTCCGGCTCGCTCTCCACCGCCTCCAGCCTGGCCACCAGCCTCGGCAAGTGGCTCTCCATCGCGGTCCTGATCGCGGCCTTCCTGGTCGCGGCGCTGCTCACCTCCTCCGCGGTCAATCGGCGGGTGCGGGAGTTCGGCACCCTCAAGGCCCTGGGCTGGCGCAGCAAGCGCGTCATCGGCCAGGTCATGGGCGAGGCCGTGGTGAACGGCCTGATCGGCGGCGTGGTCGGGATCGTCCTCGGCGTCGGCGCCGCCTCGGTCATCAGCGCGGTCTCGCCCTCGCTCAGCGCCACCCTCGACCCGGCCAACTCGGTCGGTGGGGGCCGGGCCTTCGGCGGCGGCGCGGGCGGCGCGGGCGGTGCCGGCGGGGGCTTCAGTGGCGCGGCCGGCGGCGGCAACGCCTTCCGGTCCGCGGCCCACGCCGTCTCCGTGCACCTCACGGCCCCGGTGACCGCCACCGCGATCATTCTCGCGGTCGTCCTCGCCGTGGCCGGCGGCCTGATCGCCGGCGGCTTCGGCGGCTGGCGGGCCTCCCGCCTGCGCCCCGCAGACGCGCTGCGCCGCGTCGAGTAGCAGAGCAGCCGCGTCCACACCCAGGAGTCATTCAGCATGTACACCCTCACGGGTCTGACCAAGACCTACACCCGGGGCAAGGGCAAGGTCCACGCGCTCGACGGGATCGACCTGACCATCCCCGACGGCGACCAGCTCGTCATCCAGGGCCCCACCGGCGGCGGCAAGTCCACGCTGCTGCAGATGCTCGGCGCGCTGGACCGCCCGACCTCCGGCACCATCGAGCTGGACGGGCAGGACCTCGGCAAGCTCTCCGAGGCCAAGCTCACCCGGTTCCGGGCGGAGACCATCGGCTTCGTCTTCCAGGCCTTCAACCTCATCCCGACGCTCAACGCCCAGGAGAACGTCGAGGTGGCGCTGGCGCCGCTCGGCGTCAAGGCGGCGGAGCGGCGCGAGCGGGCGGCCGAGGCGCTGGCCTCGGTCGGCCTGGGCGAGCGGCTCACCCACCTCCCGAGCGAGCTCTCCGGCGGCCAGCAGCAGCGCGTGGCGATCGCCCGCGCGCTGGTGAAGAAGCCGAAGGTGCTGCTCGCCGACGAGCCCACGGGCAACCTCGACGAGGAGACCCGCGACGAGATCATGGCCCTGCTCAACGATCTGTGGCAGTCGCAGGGGCTGACCTTCGTCCTCGTCACGCACGACAGCGCGATCGCGCGCTCGGCGCCGCGGCTGGCGACCTTGCGGAAGGGGAAGATCACCGTCAGCAGCCAGCGGCCCGCGAAGGCCTGACGCACGTCCCCGCGCGTCCGCGCGGGGCACGCGCCGTGTCGCGTGGGGGACGCCCGGGGGACGGGTCCCGCGTGCCTCCCCGCCGGGACCCCGTGGAGCGGCCGCCGTGACCGGCGGCCGCTCCGCCGTCTCCGGCGCGCGCCGCGCGAGGCGCGCGACTCCGGCGTGAGCGGGCCGTCCGCGCGGCCCCGATCCCGCCGGCAGGGCGCGCGCGCCGGCCACGGCCCGGCGGCCGGGCGTACGGCCGGCGGCCGCCGGAGAGCCGGGCAGGCGGGCTCTGGGCGCCTGGACGCCCGGAGGCCGACGGGGTATACCTCGGATGTCTTGTGGATCATCGGCCCGGCTTCTCCCCGCCGCCCGCCGGTCTCCACCTCCGCGCGCCGCCGGCGCGTCCCTGTACCTGCTCCCGCTTGGTGGTGAAGTCGCGTGAGGTTCCTGCGTCTGGGTCCGGCCGGGTCCGAGAGGCCCGCCCTGCTGCTGCCCGGTGCCGACCCCGCGGACCCCGCCGCGGGCGCCCGCGCCTACGACCTCTCCTCGGTCACACCCGACATCGACGGCGCCTTCGTCGAGCGCGCCACGGACCCGGCGCAGCGCGCCGCCTGGGAGCGGGCCGCCCGCTCCGGCGAGCTCCCCGAGCTGCCCACGGCGGGGGTGCGCACCGGCGCGCCGATCGCCGCGCCGGGCAAGGTGGTCTGCATCGGCCTCAACTACCGCGACCACGCGGCCGAGACCGGTGCCGCGATCCCCACCGAGCCGATCGTCTTCCTCAAGACCCCGGACACCGTCGTCGGCCCGGACGACGAGGTGCTGGTCCCGCGCGGCTCGGAGAAGACCGACTACGAGGTCGAACTCGCCGTCGTCATCGGCCGGACCGCCCGGTACCTGGCCGACGAGGACGCCGCCGCCGAGGTGATCGCCGGCTACACCATCGCCAACGACGTCTCCGAACGCGCCTGGCAGATGGAGCGCGGCGGCACCTGGGACAAGGGCAAGAACTGCGAGACCTTCTGCCCGCTCGGCCCCTGGCTGGTCACCGCCGACGAGGTCGCCGACCCGCAGGCGCTCGGCCTGCGCCTCAGCGTCAACGGTGAGGTCCGGCAGGACGGCACCACCGCCGACATGATCTTCGGGGTCCGCCATCTGGTCCGGTACCTCAGCGGGTTCATGGTGCTGCGCCCCGGCGACGTGATCGTCACCGGCACCCCGGCCGGTGTCGCGATGGGCTCGCCCGACATCCCCTTCCTCGCCCCCGGCGACGTGATGGAGCTGTCGATCGACGGCCTCGGCAGCCAGCGTCAGACCCTCGGCAAGGCCTGACGGCCGCGCGCCGGCCAGACCGCCGCGCGGCATCCCCACGCCCGGCTGTTCACCGATCTGACGTTGCTTCAGATCCGTGAATCGGAGGCGCGCACCCGGAGCAGGCCGGACGCCCGCCGGCCCCTCGCCGCGCGCTGGGCGGCACTCCTTCGGGTCTGAGGTGATGCCCGGCGGCGAACCGAGCGAGGACGGGTTGCGCGGCATCCTCCGCGTGGGTCAACTCCCGTGGGAACCGAGGACCTCCGCCACGCCGGCGATGAGGCGAGCGCCCGTGCCGCGGTCGTCCTCCTCCGACACGAAGGACCTGAGCACCGTCGCGCACTGCCGGTCGCGCACCGCGGCCGCGGCGAACATCGCGACGAACTGGTCGACCAGCAGGTCGCGCAGCTCCGGCTGCGGGATCTGCCGGCCCTCGTCGAGCCAGCTCAGGGCGGCGGTCTCGACCACCGAGATCCACGACCGCACCAGCAGCGCGAGCCGCGGGCCGGCCTCGGAGACCATCATGTGCTCCATGATCCGGCGGTAGGCGGAGCGCCGGACGCCGTCCACGATCGCGTCGGTCCGCGCCGTCTCGGCCACCGAACCGCCGCGCAGCAGCGCGGCGTAGCCGGCGGCGTGCTCGTCCACGAAGCTGAAGTAGCGGTCCAGGACGACGCCCAGGCGGGCGGTGGGCGGTCCGGTCAGCGGCTCGACGAAGCGGAGCGAGAGCTCGGCCGCGGCGGAGCCCAGCGCGGCCTCGTAGAGCTGCTGCTTGCCGCCGGGGAAGTAGCGGTAGACGAGGGGGCGCGAGGCGCCCGCGGCCTCCGCGACGTCGTCGAGCGAGACCTCCTCGGGGGCGTGCCTGCTGAAGAGTTCGAGGGCGGCGCGCAGCAGCTCCGCGCGCCGCTCCTCCACGCTCAGCCGCCGGTACGGCGCGCGCGGCGACCTCGCGCGCCGGGCGGTCCCGGCGGAGCCGTCCCCCGTACCTCCCGCGCCGGTCCCGCCGCCGGGGACCCCCGGGGCGGAAGAGGACGCGTAGCCGGGCGCGGATCCCGGCCGTGCGCCGCGGCGTGTGCCCCGGCTGCCCGCCGGCGCGTCAGCAGCTTCCATACCGTCAGCCTACTGAGCCGGGGCCTGCGCCGGCCGCTCCGGCCTCAAGGCCCGGGGGCGAGCGGCGGGGCGGCGGCCGGCGGGGGCTGAGGCCGCAGCGGTCGCCGCGGCGACCGCCGCAGCGGTCAGACCAGGCCGGAGCGGCGCCACAGCGCCCGGCTGGCCGGGCCGCCGATCACGCCGGTCTCCCGGAGGAAGCCGGTGAGCTTCTCCGCGCTCCAGCGCATCGTCTCCTGGCGGTGCCGGCTCTCCCGCGCCTGGCGCATGGCCTCCTTCGGGTCCAGGCCGACGTTGGCGTAGACCTCCGGGGTGATCAGCGTCCCGGCGATCACGGAGGACGCCACGCCGCTGACGATCCGGGTCCAGTGCCGCTCGACCGGGCCGCAGACCTGCATCTGCCGCGCCAGCTCCTCGCGGGCGTAGCGGATGTGCCGGGCCTCCTCGACGACGTGGATCCGGGTCACCTGCCGCACGACCGGCTGGACCGTCTCGTCCGGGAAGGTCTGCCGCTGGATCCGGTCGAGGATCTCCTCGCACAGCAGCGTCGCGGTGAAGGCGCCCGGGGTGCTCGCGTAGGTCTTGAGGAAGCGGCCGAGCTGCCGCACCGTCGGGCTCGGCCGGTACAGCGGGGCCTGCATGCTGCGGACCAGTCGGGCGAACATCTTCGAGTGCCGGCACTCGTCGGCCATCTCGGTGAGCGCGTAGCGGACGTGGTCGCTCTGGTAGTCCAGGTCGTAGATGTGCCGGGTGAGCAGCTGCATCAGGATGATCTCGAACCAGATGCCCACCGAGGCCATGCAGGCCACCTCGTGGCGGGAGAGCGCCTGCCGCTGCTCCAGCGGCATCTGCTCCCACATCGGGGTTCCGTACAGCGAGATCAGGTGCTCGGGCAGCGCGTACATGCCCTCGACCAGCGGGGCGTCCCAGTCGACCTCCACGTCGGGGTCGAAGGAGTGCTTGTCGGATGCGTCGAGCAGGCGTTCCGCGATGCGCTCGCGGTCCTGAAGGTGTTCTTCCAGTTCGAGCGTGGGCATGCGGTGGTCCTCCCGCTCCGTTCTCGCTGCGCGCCTGCGTTCGGTCGGCGGGCAGCGGTATCGACGTCGGACATTCGGTACTCCGGACCGATCCCGGGGGTCGAACTCCGGTATCGGGCTCGGGATCGGACTCCGGATCGGATCCGGAGATGGTGCTCATACTTATGAGACTGCTTGTCAACAAGCCAGTCAATCCCCCCGGCGAGACCAACTCCGCCGTAGGCGGTACGGTCCGAGGGGAGTGCGCACAACTGCGTCCCGCCTCCCACGTAGCGGAACCAAGCCCTCCGAGGAGCTCACGCGATGGTCCGACAGCCCGCAGAACATCCGGTGGTGGCCGTACTCGGCACCGGCATCATGGGCGCCGGCATGGCCCGGAGCCTGCTGCGCGAAGGGATCGCCGTCCGCGCCTGGAACCGCAGCCGGCAGCGGGCCGAGCCGCTGGCCGAGGCCGGCGCGCACATCGCCGCCGATCCGGCCGAGGCGGTCCGCGGCGCGCACGTGGTGCTGACCATGCTCACCGACGGCTCGGCCGTCCGGTCCGTGATCGAGGACGCCGCCCCCGGCCTGAAGGCCGGTCAGGTCTGGCTGCAGTGCAGCACGGTCGGGCTGGAGGCGCTGCCGGACCTCGCCTCGCTCGCCCGCGAGCACGGCCTGCTGTTCGTCGACGCGCCCGTGCTGGGTACCCGCGCCCCCGCGGCGCAGGGCAAGCTCACCGTCTTCGCCGCCGGGCCCAAGCAGGCCCGGGACGCGGTCGCGCCGGTCCTGGACGCCATCGGGCAGCGCACCCTCTGGCTCGCCGAGGACCCCGAGTCCGGCGCCGCGACCGGGCTCAAGCTGGTCGCCAACACCTACGTGCTCTCGCTGGTCAGCGGCGTCGCCGAGGCGCTCGCCCTGGCGGACGGCCTGGGCGTGGACGGACGCGCCTTCCTGGAGGCGATCACCGGCGGCCCGCTCGACAACCCCTACGTCCAGACGAAGTCCGAGGCCATCCTCAGCGGCGATTTCACGCCGAGCTTCGCGGTGTCGGTGGCGGGCAAGGACGCCCGGCTGATCGTCGAGGCCGGCGAGCGGGCGGGCGTCCGGATGGACGTGCTGGCCGCCGCCGCCGAGCGCTTCCGCCGCGCCGAGGCCCAGGGCCACGGCGGCGAGGACATGGCGGCCAGCTACTTCGCCGGCTTCGACAAGGGCGACGTCTGAACCCCGCGCCGGGCCGGGACGCGGCCCTGCCGGAGGACCGGGGGGCGGAAGCGCCCGCCGCCGCGGTGCCGGCGGCGGGCGCGGCGTCGGCCGCTCAGCCGGCGTCGGCCGCTCAGCCGGCGTCGGCCGCTCAGCCGGCCGCGGCGGCGCCGCCGGAGCCGAGCGCGACCCCGGCCCCGGCGGCGCGGCCGTGGGCGGGCGTGCCGCCTACGCCGGCCCTGCCCGCGTGCCCGGAAGGCGACCCGGAGCACCCGGCGCCGGCACCGTCCGGGGCGGGCGGGTCCGGCCCGGCGCCGGCCACGGCCCCTCACCCGGGCGCGCCACCGGCGGCGGCGCCGGCTGCGGTCGCCTCCCCGGATGCGGAGGCCGCCTTGCGGGCTCCGGGCGCGCGGCCTGGGCGCGCGGCGGCGGCGCCGGCCGGCGCCCGACGGGTGCGCGCCGGGGTTCGCGGGTGGCGTGCGACCCGCGGCGCGCGCCGCGCCTTGCTCCGATACGCCCGGTGGGTGCGCTCGGCGCCGGGCACGCACCTGTGGCTGCTGCTGCTCGCGATCGACACCTTCATCCTGGTCGGGATGTCGCCGAGGGCCCGGCACTACTTCCTCACCCACACCAGCACCAACCTCGTGGAGCTGCGGCACCACCCGGTGAAGGTGCTGATCGCGAGCGCCTTCTGGACCGAGACCCCGAGCTTCCTGCTCTGGTTCGCGCTGTTCACGCTGATCCTCGCGCCGGTCGAGCGCTGGCTCGGCACCGCCCGCTGGCTGCTGGTCGTCGCCTCCGCGCACGTGCTCGCCACGCTGATCAGCGAGACCGCGGTGCGGGTCGGCATCGACAGCGGCGAGCTCCCGCACTCGATCGCGCACACCGTGGACATCGGCGTCAGCTACGGACTGGCCGGCGGCGCGGGCGTGCTGGCCTGGAAGTTCACCGGCTGGTGGCGCTGGACCTACCTCGCCTGCGCGCTCGGCTACGTGACCGCGATGCTCGTGGCCGGCGGTACCTTCACCGACCTGGGGCATCTCACCGCGCTGCTGATCGGGCTGTCCGCCTACCCCTTCACCATCGGCCGCCCGCGCGCCAATCCCCGCTGGCCCCGCAGGCTGCGGCGAGAATGGTCCTGAACCTGACAGACATCGTCCTTACCCCGTCGATTCCCGGGGCGCGGTGGGCCAGGATGGCCCCCATGGCAGACTCCCGCAGCTCCCAGGGTTCCGAGACACCCACCTCCGCTTCCGACTCCGCCTCCGGCGCGGCTCCCGCGAGTGCGCGGGCCGTCGCCGACGCCTATCTCGACGCCCGCGTCCTGCTGGATCCGGCGGCCGCCGCCTACCTCGGCCTCCACCAGGAGCGGACCGGCCTCGGCGACTGGTCCCCGGACGGCTTCGCGGCGATCGCCGAGCAGAACCGCCGCAGCCTGGCCGCCCTCGACGCCCTGCCGCCGGCCGGCCCGGGTGCCGGTGCGGCAGGCACGGCCGGCGACGCCGATGCCGCCGCCGACCGCGTGGAGCGCGACTGCGCCCGCCTGCTGCGCGAGCGGCTCACCGCCGAACTCGCCCTGCACGAGGCCGAGGACCACTTCGTCCTGCTCAACAACATCGACTCGCCGGTCCACCGGATCAGCGAGATCTTCAGCATGGTCCCGACCGCGACCGACGAGGACTGGGCGCGGATGGCCGAGCGCCTCCGCGACGTCCCCCGGGCGCTGGACAGCTACCGCACCACCCTCGCCGAGGGCCTCCGCCGCCGCCGCGTGGTGGCGGAGCGCCAGGTGGTCACCGTCGGCGAGCAGTTGGGGGAGTGGCTCGGGCAGGGCAGCGCCGACGGCCCCTGGTTCAGCAGCGTCGTCGCGCCGGGCCCCGAGGCCCGCCGCGCGGAGCTGGACGCCGCCGCCGCGGGCGCCACCGCCGCCGTCGCCGAGTTCCGGAGCTGGCTGCTGCGCGAGTACGCCCCCGCCACCGACGGCGTGCCGGACGCGGTCGGCCGCGAGCGCTACCTGCGCGCCGCCCGCGACCACAACGGCGCCGACCTCGACCTCGACGAGGCCTACCGCTGGGCCTGGGGCGAGTTCCACCGCCTCTTCGCAGAGCAGCGCGCGGAGGCCGAGCGCGTCCTGCCCGGTGCCGCGACCCCGCTGGAGGCCATGGAGCACCTGGAGACGCACGGCCCGTCCGTGCAGGGCGTCGACGAGGTGCGCGCCTGGCTGCAGAACCTGATGGACCAGGCGATCGACACGCTCGACGGCAGCCACTTCGACATCAGCGGCCCGGTCCGCCGGGTCGAGGCCATGATCGCCCCGCCCGGCAGCGCCGCCGCGCCCTACTACTCCAGCCCCAGCCTGGACTTCAGCCGCCCGGGCCGGACCTGGCTGCCCACCCTCGGCCGGGACACCTTCCCGACCTGGCAGCTCGTCTCGACCTGGTACCACGAGGGCGTCCCCGGCCACCACCTCCAGCTCGCCCAGTGGGTCGCCTGCGCCGACCGGCTCTCCCGCTACCAGGCCTCGCTGGGCTCGGTCAGCGCCAACGTCGAGGGCTGGGCGCTGTACGCCGAGCGGCTCATGGACGAACTGGGCTTCTTCTCCGACCCGGCGCTCCGGCTCGGCTTCCTGGACGAGCAGATGCTGCGCACCATCCGCGTCATCATCGACATCGGCATGCACCTCGGGTTGGAGATCCCGGCGGACTCGCCCTTCCACCCCGGCGAGCGCTGGACCCCCGCCCTCGGCGAGGCGTTCTTCGCGACGTTCAACGGCAGCCCGGAGGACACCCGGCGCAGCGAGATCGTCCGCTACCTCGGCTGGCCCGGCCAGGCCATCGGCTACAAGCTCGGCGAGCGGACCTGGCGCGAGGGACGCGAGGCCGCGCAGCGGGCCCGCGCCGCCCGCGGCGAGAAGTTCGACGCCAAGTCCTGGCACATGGCGGCGCTCTCCCAGGGCTCGCTGGGCCTGGACGACCTGCGGGACTCCCTCGCGGCGCTGTGAACCGACCTGCCTGAGCCGGTCCGCACGAGCCGGTCTGCGTGCGCGGACCGGCGTGAGCAGGTCCGCGTGCGCGGGCCGGACGGTTCGCCGCTGTGAACCAGTCTGCCGGGAGAACGCGGGTGGACACGCGGGTTCGGTCCGGTGATCACTCGTACGGGCGATCACCGGATCCGGGCGGGCCGAACTGTCGGACCCCCCGCCTACCGTGATCCCTGGACCCACGCACGTCCTCGGGGGAGGTTCACGTGATCGAGCCGCGCCACTTCGAGCACCTGACCGCGACCATCGCACGCCACGGCCACGCCATCCACTACGTCCACGGCGGGCGGGACGGGGAAGGCGGTGGCGGCGCGGGCGAGGGGGGCTGCGTCCATACGCGCGGCGAAGGGCCCGGCGCCGGGCCCTTCGCCGGCCTGCGATCCGGCCCCGGGCCGGGGTTCCGCCCGGTCTCCGGCCGGGGCGGGGGCCTCGGTCTGGGGGCGGGCGCCGGTGGGGGGCCGGGCCGGCGTCCGGTCGCCGGTCTGGCGTCCCGTCCGGCCCCCGGCGCGATGCGGTGCGGCGAGGCCGGCACGGACCTCGCCGCACCGCCGGCCTGCCGCCTCGACCCGTACGGGGAGTGCGGGCCGCCCTACGCCTACACGATCGGCCTCGCCGGGTGGCTCGGCCGCGACTACGAGCTGGCCGTGGTCGGCCCGGAGCCGGCGCTCGCCGCGGCGATCCTCAACGGCGTCGCCGCGCGCCTCATCCTGGACGGGCTCGATCCGTACCCCGGGCTCGAACTGGCCGGGTCGCTGCCGGGGCAGGCGGAGGGGCAGCCGGAGGGGCCGGAGTCGGCGGTGACCTTCGTCCGGGTCCGCGAGCCGAGGGAGCTGCCGGTGATCCAGGCCTACTACCCCGTTCCGCCGCCGGTGTGGCAGATACTCCTGCCGGAGCAGCGGTCCCGCGGCGCGGCCCAGCCCCGGCTCTGACGACGGCGACGGCGATGGTGACGGCGATGGTGTCCGGGCCTTTTTGCCTCTGAGGCAACTCCCTTTGCCTTTGAGGCACGACAGTGGTCCACTGAACACATGACCACCACAGTTCGCCCCGGCGCGGCGGGCGCCCAGCCCGGGGCCGGCGCGGGCGCCGACGCCGGCGCGGGTCTCGGCGAGGTCCCCGGACTCGGCCTGCGGCTGCGGGAGTTGCGCCGGGCCCAGGGGCTCAGCCTGGAAGCCGCCGCGGACAGGGTCGGGCTCTCGCCCGCGCACCTCTCCCGCCTGGAGACCGGCGCCCGGCAGCCCTCGCTGCCCGTGCTGCTCGGCCTCTCGCGAGTGTACGGCAGGCCCGTCTCCGAGCTGCTCGGGGAATCACCGCCGCGGACGCCCGAGCCGGTGATCCGCGCCGCCGCCGCGGAGGCCACCCGCACGGGCGGCTGGGCCTACCGAGCGGCCGGCGTGACCGGCGGGGCGATGCAGCCATTGCGGGTCAGCATCCCGCACGGCGTGCAGGACTCCGTCGTGCGCATCCATCCCGGCGAGGAGTGGCTGCATGTCCTCTCCGGCCGGCTGAGGTTCTCCCTCGACGAGGACGAGTACCTGCTCGAACCGGGCGACTCCGCGCACTTCGACTCGCTGCGCCCGCACCGCCTGGCGGCCGCGACCGCCGGCGGGGTCGACCTGCTGTTCGTCCACACGCTGCTGCGCAGTCCCACCGCGGACCTCTGCCTGGGCCCGCACCCCTTCTCCGGAGGTGTCCGATGACCGCCGCCACGCATCCGACCCAGGGCCCGGCGGGTGCTCTCCCCACGCCCGCGCCGGCCGGAGCCCCCATACCGCCCGTTCCCGACGCGTCCGCCCTCAACGACGACGACGGCTCGACCCGCACCGGCCGCCGGGTGGCCATCCGGGTCGGGATCTACATCTTCGCGCTGCACGTGTTCGCCGGATTCCTGATGCTGATCTTCGCCTTGGGAGCCCACCACCAGCACTGAGCCGGCGCCGCGCGGCGCTCCCCGCACCTCCCGCACCCTCCGCGCCGCCGGAGCCGGGCAGCGGGAAAGGCGGCTGCCCGGTCCGGTCCGGCCTGGCATCATGCCGAGTGCGAGCCCGGCGACACCCGGCCGGCCGCCTGCGGCGCGAGCGAAAGGGACCCCACCGGCGATGGCCGTCATCCACTCAGGCACCACCCTGACCCCCAACAAGCTCGAGCTGGCCACCGCCTGGCTCCCCGCCCAGCCCTGGTACGCCGGGCCGGCCGGCAGCGAGCCGGTCCTCGCCAAGGCGGGCGGATTCCGGCTGGACGACCCGCAGGGCGAGGTCGGCATCGAGTTCATGGTCGTCACCGACACGGCGGGCGACACCCCGGTGACCTACCAGCTTCCCCTCACCTACCGCGGCGCCCCGCTGGACGGCGCGGACGCGGCCCTCGTCGGCACCACCGAGCACGGCGTCCTCGGCAAGCGCTGGGTCTACGACGGCGCCCACGACCCCGTCCTGACCGGGCAGCTCGCCGCCCTGCTGCTCGGCCGCGCCGAGCCGCAGGCACAGCACATCAGCGACACCCCCGACCCCACGGTCACCGCCACCCTCGACCCGGCCGCCGCGCGCCTGCTGGAGCCGCTGCAGGTCACGGAGACCGCGCAGCGCCCCGACGCCACCGACCTGCTGCTCGCCTCCGCGGCGGCCCCGGCGGTGCTCCGCATCGTCCGCCGGCTCCAGGCGGCCGGCGAGGGCGAGGGCGGCGAGGTCCAGGGCGGCGGCGAGGGCGGTGCGGCCGTGGCGGGTTCCGTCACCGCGCCCTGGGCGGACGCCGACGGCAGTACCCTCCGCGGCGCCTTCGCCCTGCTGCTGCCGGCCTCCTGACGTCGGCCCCCCTGACGCCGGCCCCCCGAGGCCGACCGCAGGGCCTGGACGACGCGCGGAGGCCGGTGCTGTCCCGATTTCCGGGACAGCACCGGCCTCCGCGCTCACACGGTCCGACGGCCGACCCGGCCGCCGACCGGCCGGTGCCGGGTCAGTTCTGGTAGGTCAGGCCCAGGTCGGCCCGGACCGCCTGCTCGGCCGACGCGTGCGGATCGCTGTCCGAGTCCAGCGTGTCCGGCGCCCACTGCGCCTGGGAGGCCGTGTTCGCGAGGTCGTCGGCGAGCACCGCCTCCGTCTCGTCCGCGCTGGCCAGCTTCAGCACGGCCTGCCGCAGGGCCGGCGTGGTCAGCGTGTCGTCGGCCCTCAGCTCCGCGGCCTCCTTCATGTCCTCCGACGCGAGCGCATTCGCCAGGGTCATCCCCTCCGCCCAGTCCGCGGCGGACGTGTCGAGGATCTGGTGCCGCAGCACGTGCGAGGGCGAGACCAGGGCGAGGTAGTCGATCTGCTGGTCCGTGTAGGCGCTCGTGGACTGGTGGTAGGCGTGGGTCAGCTCGGCCCCGTCCTCGCCCTCGATGGCGCAGGTGGCGACGGCCTCCTTCGTGCCCCAGAGGGGCTCCTCCGGGTAGTAGGAGTAGAGGTGGACGCTCGTCAGCGCCGCCGGATCCACGAAGTAGCTCTCCTCGTAGTCGTCCTCCGCCTTGATGCAGGCCATCAGCGCGGCGTGGTCCGCCTCCCGCGCGCTTCCCGGATAGGGGCCGGAGAGCGGGACGCGGGCGAACAGCTGGCGGTCGTGCGGCCGGGAGCAGGACACCTGCGTGACCGCCACGGCCCGCTGCTCCTCCGGCTCGTCGTAACAGGCACCCACGGCCAGCGTGCGGAGCCCCCGCGCCCCACCGAACACGTGGCCCGAGGCGTACAGTCCGCCCGTCACCAGCACGAGGACCAGCCCGATCGTCCAGACGGCGGACAGCGCCAGGCCGGCGACGGCGAGTCCCTTGCCACGCTGGCGCGTTCGGTGGATCCGGACCAGCGCCACGATCCCGCAGGCGACCGCGGCCGGGACGATGGCGACCACGGCGAGGACGAAGGAGGCGATCGCCTGCCCGTTGGTCGTCTGCGGCGCGGGCCCGGGCGCGCCCGGATACGGCGGCCAACTGCCGGGCCCCGCAGGAGAGATCGCTCCCGGAACTCCGGCGGCCCCGCCTTCGGCCCCGCTCCCGGCCCCGCTCCCGGCCCCGCCCTCCGCTCCGCCGGGCGCGTATCCCCCGTATCCCCGCGCGCCCGGCGCGAGGGGAGGCAGCGGCGCGCCGAATCCCGCCTGCGCGGCCTGCGTGAGCAGCGCCTCGGGCGGTCGGACCGGCGGCGGCACCGGCGCGGACGTCGGCTGTTCGCCGGCGGCCGGCTGCCCGGCGGCCGCTGTCTGCTCGGCGGCCGCTGTGTGTTCGGCGGACGTCGGCGGGGCGCCGCTCCCGCGGTCCTCACCGCTCCCGCCGCCTGCGCCCCTGCTCCGGAACGCGTCCTCACGCGGCGGGGCGAACCCGGGCTCCGGACCGGCTCCCGGCCGAGCGCCCGCCTGCACGTCCTTCATCGAACCCCCTGTCGGCGCAGGGACTCTATCGGAACGCACGGACATCACCCGCACAGATTTCCCACACCCTCCCCGTCGGTCGCCGACTCGCCCTCCCCGCAAGCCGATCGGCCTCCGTAGACTCCCGCCGTGGAACTCGACGACCGGCTGCGCCGGGGCCTGAGCGGCGCGGCGGAGGCGGCGGCGTCCGCCCGCGAGGCGCTGGCGCTCGCCGGGGTGGTGTTCTCCGACGGCCGCTGGGTGCGCTCCGCGCTCGGCGCGGTCCCCGCCCCCGCCGACCCGCTGACCGAGCCGTGGGTCTTCTCCCTCGGCGCGCTCGCCCGCCTGCACACCCGGATCCCCGAGATCGGCGCCAAGCTGCTGGACCACTTCGACGGGGTGGGGGCCGTCCGCTTCGGGCCCGAGGGGGTCGGCTTCGACGACGCTCGCGTCGGCTGGCCGGACGTGCGCCGCATCCACACCCGCAGCGCGCTGGCGATGCTGGGCGTCGACGCCCTTGACCGCGAGGTGGACCGGATCCGCGGCTTCTTCCCACCGGTGCCCGGCCGCCGCAGGCTGGTCGCCAAGGCGGCCGAACTCCTGCTGGCGGTGGTACTGGTGGCCGTCGAGGACGCCGGGGAGGAGGCGCTGGAGGACATCACCGTGCCCAGCCACGTCGTCCACCGGGGCCTGTTCGGACGCGAGAAGGTGCTCCCGGTCGGCCTGTTCGCCGCCGCGGTGCTGACCCACCGCGCCGACGTCCGCGCCGCGCTGACCGCCGAGGCCGCCGCCCACGGCGTCCCCGTCTCGCCTCACCCCGCCGTGCCCGACCCCGGCTCGGCCTCCGCGGAGGACCCGTCCGCGACGGCCGTCCGCCTCGGCATCCTCCGCGACCGCGTCGACGCGATCTCCCGCTCCCTCGCCGACGCCGACGCCGACGCCGACGCCGGCTGAGCCGGGCCGGCCGGGCGCGGGCGGGGTGGGGCGGCTCACGGGGGCTCTCACCTGGGGCGACGCGGGGCGTCGTGGGGGGAGGCGTGCGGCATCATGTGCGCATGCCCGACACCTTGCGCGTCCCGGTACTGCCGGCGGGAGACTTCCGGCTGCGGCCGTGGCGGATGGAGGACCTGCCGCTCGTCCGCGAGGCCTCCACCGACCCCTACATCCCGCAGCTCACCAGCGTCCCCGCCGACTACTCGGAGCAGGCCGGACGGGAGTTCGTCCAGCGGCAGTGGGCACGGGCGGAGGCGGGCGTCGGTTATCCGTTCGTCATCGCCGACGCCCGGGACGACCGGCCGCTCGGGGTGGTCTCCCTCCGGATGAAGGACGCCGCCGACGGGCGGGCCAACGTCGGGTACTGGCTCGCCCCTTCGGCGCGCGGCCGGGGCGCGGCGCTCGCCGCCGTGCGGACCCTCAGCGTCTGGGCGATCGACCGGCTCGGCCTCGAGCGCCTCGAACTCACCGTGGAGCCCTGGAACACCGCCTCGGCCCGCACCGCGGAACGCGCCGGGTACCGGGCCGAGGGCCTGATGCGCAGCTGGCAGCGGATCGGCGGCAAGCGCTGCGACATGACCATGTACTCGCTGCTGCCGTCCGACCTGAAGGACGACGCCGACGCCGACGCCGACACCGAGGCCGCCGCCGGGTGACCGCGGGTGACGGCGGGAAGGTGTCCCGATTTCCGGGACACCTTCGGCCTCCGCGTGCCGCGGCGTCACGCGCGGTGCGTGCGGTCGCGGGCGGTGCGGGCGGTGCGGGCGGTGCGGGCGGTTGCGGGCGGTTGCGGGCGGTACGGGCGCCGCGCGCGGCGCGAAGTCCGGCCATGTTCCCGTGAGTTCACCCGGGCGCCGGAATCCGTTGGTGTGAACCGTCCGATCGACGGCATAGCGTGCGCTGGTCACTCTTCCCGTTGAAGGGTCCCCCCGCAGATGAGACGCGTCACCAAGATCTCCTCCGTCGTCGCCGGTCTGGCCGCCCTCGCGCTGACCGGCACCGCCGTCGCCGTCGAGAGGCAGCACAGCGACAACGACTGGCCGTACGCCCAGCACAGCGCCGCGACGTACACGCTGGCGGCGGTAGGCGACATCGCCTGCGAGCCCGACGACAGCGAGAACGCCTCGACTCCCGCCGCGCTCAAGTGCGGAAGCCCCACGCTGGGCGGCGTGAGCGCCGAGTTCGCCACCGCGAAGCAGGCCACCGACATGCACCCGGACGCGGTGGCGCTGCTGGGCGACGAGCAGTACGAGGTCGGCAAGTTGACCGACTTCGAGCAGTCCTTCGACCAGGCCTGGGGTGGCCTGAAGATGCTCGAACGCCCCGCGCCCGGCAACCACGAGTACTACGCGTACACCAAGAAGGGCGACAACGAGGCCGCGCAGAACGGCGCCGGCTACTTCGACTACTTCAACGGCCACGACCAGTCGGGCACTCCGGTCACCCAGGGCCAGGCCGGCGACGACACCGCCGACAACCAGGGCTGGTACTCCTACAACCTCGGCAACTGGCACATCGTCTCGCTCAACGCCGAGTGCGACTCGGACGAGTTCAAGCACGACTGCTCCACCACGGACGGCGGCCTCCTCTCCCAGGAGACCCAGTGGCTGGCCGCCGACCTCGCCGACAACAAGCTCCCCTGCACGATCGCCTACTGGCACCAGCCGACCTTCAGCGCCACGACGGCCTCCACCGCGACGGTGCCCGCCTCCGCGCCCGGCGCCGGCGGCGTCGAGGGCGCGGCGGCCGACGCGTGGTGGAAGCTGCTGTACAAGAACCACGCCACGCTGATCCTCAACGGCCACGAGCACGCCTACGCCCGACTGCGCCCGATGAACCCGGCCGGCGAGTACGACCCGGCGCACGGCATCCCGGAGTTCATCATCGGCTCCGGCGGCGAGGCCCTCGACACCCTCGCCGGCACGCAGGGGAACTACGACAACCCCAACGTGGTCACCGCCCAGGCGAGCGCCTTCGGCGTCATGAAGCTCACCCTCAAGGCCCACGGCTACAGCTGGGACTACAAGCCGACCCTCCCCGGCCCCGGCTTCGACTCCACGGCCCTCCAGTACAGCGACTCCGGCACCGGCACCTGCAACTGAGGCCTTCCGCCACCCCCGGCGCGGCCGTCGCCCCACTCCCTCCCGACGGCCGCGCCGACCCATCTTCCTTGCTGCACACCCGCGTTGACCGCCCTCCGCCCTACCCTGACCCCATGACCAACCCTGTCGAGGGCCTCGAACCCCCCTACTACGCCGTCGTCTTCACCACCATCCGCACCGCGGACCAGACCGGCTACCCCGAAACCAGTGCCCGTATGGAGGAATTGGTCAAGGACGTCCCCGGCTTCCTGGGCATGGACCACGCCCAGACCCCGGGCGGCCTGGGCATCACCGTCGGCTACTTCCGCGACGCCGAAGCCCTCACCGCCTGGCGCACCGACCCCGAGCACCGCGCCGCCCAGGCCCGCGGCCGCTCCGACTGGTACGACCGCTACACCCTCCACGTGGCGAAGGTCGAACGCACCCGCACCTTCACCCGCCCCCAGCCGGCGCCGCCATCCCCGGCCGTAGACTGACCGGCCACCCGTTCGACGCCACCCCCGAGGGCGATGGTTTCGACCCCGCCCGCGCCCGCTTCGTTTACTCTCGGCCAGCAGGGCTGGCGAGTCAGGAAGGGTGGGCAGGCTCATGCCGCTCGACGCGGAGTTCACCACCCAGCAGGCGGCCGACGCGCTCAACGTGTCCCGGTCGTACGTCATCGGACTGCTGGAGGACGGCAAGATCCCGTACCGCAGAGTCGGCCGCCTCCGGCACATCCCGTCCGAGGACCTCCTGGCCTACAAGCGCGAGGACGACCATCGCCGCCACGATGCCGCCGACGCAGTGGCCCGGCTGGGCCGAGAGCTGGGTCTGGACTGACCAAGCCGGCATTCTCGGGGCCTGAGCGCCTCCGAAGCGCGGCCTGGATGTCGGTCGGTGCGGTCGGAGTAACCTGCGCAGGCTGCGATCGTTGCATGGGTAGAGGTCGGATCGGATGTGTCAAGAACCGACAGGCCGAGCGAGCGGCGGAGCGAGGTGATGCGATGATCGACCGGCTGAAAGACCCTTTGATGGGCGTGCAGGAGGCCGCGCGACATCTCGACATCCCGCCTAGCACCCTCAGCCGCTGGATGAGCGTGAGCGCTGCCGAAGCGCCCCTGGTCCACGGGATCGCGTCCGCCGGCCGGGGAGCCCCAGCGCTGCCCTTCGTCGCCGTCATCGAGAGCTATGTGGTCCGCTCCCTGCGCGAACTGGGCCTGTCCATGTCCAAGATCCGCGCGGCCGTGACCGCGGTCCGTGAGGAGTTCGGCACCCCCTACGGACTCGCCACCCGCCGGATCGCGACCGACGGAGTGGACATCTTCACGGAGATCCAAGGCGGCGAGCTCGTCCGGGTCTGCGACCGCCAACAGCCGTTCCGCGAGGTCATCGAGGACTACCTCTGCTACGTCCATTGGGAGCCGGGCGACCAGTTCCCCGACCGTCTGCGCCTGAGGCAGTACCCCGACGTCGCGCCGGTGATCATCGACCCCCGCTTCGGCTGGGGCAGCCCGGTCGTGGAGCAGAACAAGGTCCAGGTCGACGCGATCGTGGGCATGTGGCGCGCCGGCGAGTCGCTGGAGACGGTCGCGCACGAGTACGACCTCACGCGCGACCAGGTCGAGGCGATCTGCCAGCATGCCCCCGCTGCCTGAATTCTGCGTCGACCGAAACCTCGGCAAGATCGTCCCTGCCGGTTCGGCCGCTATCGGCCTATCTGCCCTTGCCGCGCTGGAACAGCCAGACAGCATGATCCAGCTCCCATGGGCTGCAGGCCAGGACTTGTGCTGCAGCAAGCAGGAGAGCGCGAGCCTCGGGCACGCCGACAGACCGACATAGCACCGACCTCAATCAGGCCAGCACCATACGGTCCGGCTTGATCCCCATGTTGTCCCCCGCCAGCATCCAGAAGTACCCGAGGCGCACACCGTTCGTGCCATGGCCCGGCACAAGGGCCAGCTTTTTCTCGATCTCGGATAGCCGGGCGCTGTTGGCCAGCAACAGCTCGACCGCGGCCAGGGTCTCCACGTCGTGCTCCACCAGTATCCGTGCATACCGGGCGGCAGCGTCCGCCTTGAGGATCCCGCCGCGCGCGGACGTTCGACCCCGGTTACCGAAGACGGTCACGAGCGCGTCTGGCTCCGCGGCGAGGGCCGCGAAGCGCGACAGCGGCTCTTCGTTCCCAGGGGTGCGCGGTGCCGCGCGTGTACAGCATTCGGGTGAGCCCTGCGTGTTTGGCATAGCGGTCGCAGACTCGAATGACTCCGGAGTAACGGGCGTTGATGGAGAAGACGGCGTCGAAGATGCACAAGGAGAGGTGCGCCCAACGCTCCAAACCTGACTCGGGGCCGGCGTGCACAATGTCCAGCTGCATGTTCGCGGCAGTCACGACCGCGTCTACATCCCGTTCGTTGATGTTGATCCCCCCGGATTTCCCTCGTCAGGCCTGTGTTGGGCGCGATTGCCATTCCTTGTGGAGGATGGTGGCTTCGTAAGGTGCCAGGCCCTCGCCGTACTTGCGGAGCTTTGCGTAAGCGTCCTTGAGGGTGCCTTCGGTGGCGAACCGACCGAACTGCACAGCCATGACGAGGACGTCCTCGATCGACAGCAGCTGGAGCCCGCGGGCGGCGGCGATCGCGCGTCCGCCCTGGTCGTCGATCGCGAGCCAGACCTCGTGCCCGAGATGCTGGTGGTGCACGCCGTGCGCGACGACCACGGCTTCACCGCGGTCCCGGGGGTCCGCGTGGGCGTCCTCGAACTGCCGACCCCGGACGTCCTCGAAGACCTCGATGACGCGGGCGGGTGCGGTGCTGGCCTCGAGCCGGGGCAGAACCCGGACATGGCTGCTCTGCTCGAGCTTCTTCCAACGCAGGCCGAGGCCGGGGAACTTCCTGTCCTTGCCGGAGATCTCGTCGCAGACCTCCTGGGGGACGAGCAGCACCAGGTCGGCCTGGCGCAGCACGTCGATCAGCAGCCGGTGAAGGTTCGCCCCCACGAAATGAACGCAGATGACCGCGTCCAGAATGCACAGCGGTTCCGGTTGCAGCGGCGCGTCTTCAGCAGACGGCCCGTCACGTTCGTCGGGCAAGCCCCCCACCCCCTCCAACGATCTGCCCTCCCGTACAGGCGCTACTTCGCGCGTTCGCGCGCGCGCCCGCGAGCGATCAGGCGGGACAGGTCCGCGCGCGGTGCGGGCGTGGGACCCGGAACGATCCCGGCCTCCTCCAGAGCTGACCGGGCGTCCTCCGGCGTGCGGCCTTCCAGCATTGCCAGGGCTCTGACGCCGATGAGGTTCTCGCGGTACGCCGCGACAGCCCGCTCCAGGATCCGCCGCGGCGCCCGAACCGCTGCGGCGGCGGCCTGCTCCTGCTCGTACGCCGGTCCCCAGCCGTACCGATGCGCCAGATCGACCCCGGTCGGCCCGAGGAGTTTGGCCTTTCGGGCGTTGGTGATCAGGCCCATCTCGGTCAGCTGGATCAGCACGACCGGGAAGCTGACGCGGAAGTAGCGTGCCAGCAGGGCCGCGGTGCGTTCGCTGACGGGATCCTCGGAGTCCAGGCCCTCGTCGGCCAGCCAGGCCCGAATGCCGTCCTGGGGCACCAGGAGATGACGGGCGAAGCCGTCGCTGCGGCGCTCACCAGGCGTGCGGCCGTCGTCGAGCTGGTGGACCGCGGCGCCGTCGCCCCACAGCAGGTGGCCGAGTTCGTGGGCGAAGGTGAATCGCTGCCGTTCGGGGACTCTGCCGGCCCGCACCACGATGAGCGTGGTGTCCAGGACCGGGTCGGTCACGGTGAATCCGTCGCGCGTCTCCGGCAGATTCAGCACGGCGGTGTCCACGCCGGTGAAGCGCTCGATCAATTCGTCGATGTCGGCGATCGGCGCGCAGCCCAATCCGAGGACGGACCGCACGCGTGAGGCGAGCTCCTGTGCCTGACGTTCGACCGGGAGGCCCTCATCAGGGAGAGCGATGTCGACGGTCCGTCGGCGCTGCCGCTTCGCGGTCAGGCCGGCCGCGTCGAGCCGCGCATCCAGCTCCAGGACTTCCAGCACATGCCGGATCGCGGTCTCGCGTTCCTCTGCCACCAGGCCGTTCGTCCTGGCGGCGATCTGGACGCGGTCGCCGAGAGGATTCCCCCTGGTCAGGAGCCGCACGGGAATGTCGAGAGCGGACGCGATGCGATCGATCTCGACGAGGGTGACCCTCGGCCGGGTTCCGAGCTCGATGCGATTCAGAGTCGGCTGGGAGAGCTCGGAGCGCGCCGCGAGTTGCCGCTGGGTGTAGCCGGCACGCTCACGCTCTCGACGGATCCGCTCCCCCACGCGTACGAGATCCACTGGGCACCTCCTTGTTGAATCAACTCTACGCCTCTGATTCAGCGCGGGCCAGCTACATGCCGACGTTGTCACTCGCCACTCACGCGCGAGCGTGTGCTGGAGAAGGCGGGAGGCCCGGACTCGGCTCTGGCCGCGATGCGGCTCGGCTGCTGGCCGCTGCTCAGCGGATCTTCTTGAAGTCGGTGCGCACGGTCGCCGCTACCCCCGCGAGGTCGAAGTCGACGTTCTCGCCGAAGCGGTAGGGGACGGCAGAGGTGTATTCCTCGCCCTTCGGCTCCCGGTACAGGACGCACTCTCCGGCTAGCCTCGATCTTGCGTGACGGTCCGCCGACGGAGTCGGTGGACCGTTTTCGTGTTGTGAGGTGTGGGTGGGCAGGCCGGGGGCCCGGGTGTCGCCTCGGGGTGGCGCCGGGTTCCACTGCTCCGGAGGGTGCTGCTGTCGTCGGGTCGGGGGTTTGCTGGTCAGCCGGGGTTCGGTAGGAGGGCGAGCCGTTCGAGGGCGGCGGTAACCTCGCTGGTCCAGGGCCAGTGCCGGGCCAGGCGGAGGATGCGTCGGCGGCCGGTGGTGACGAGCTGCGCGGCGGCGCTGAACAGGCGCAAGCGTAGGCGGCGGGGTTCCCAGAGCCGGGCCTGCCGGTCAGGGCGAGCATCGGCATCCAGGCCAGCAGGTCCAGGGCGATCTGAACGATCTCCAGCCAGATCCGGTTCTGGGCTGTGCGTTGGAGGGGCAGGTTGCGCAGACCGGTGGCCCTCGCGGCCCGGATCCGGTCCTCGGCGCGGGCCCGCCGTCGGTGCCGCAGCTCCAGCTCGGCGATCGGCCGGCCCGGGGTGTTGGTCGCGAAGCAGGTGATCCGCATGCCGTCCGCGTCGGTGATCCGCAACTGGGCCCCGGGATGGGGCCGTTCCTTGCGGACAATCAGCCGCATGCCCTTGGGCATCCGGCCAGGACGTCGCCGGCGAGTTCGGCGACCCAGGCGCCCTCGCGGATCTGCCCGTCCGCCTCGACGGCCGGCGTCCAGGCCGAGGCCGGGACCTGCAGCACGCGGTGATGGATCACCTCCGTGATCACCATGCCGACGGAGTAGGACAGCCATCGTCCCCGGCGGGCGAGCCAGGATATGAAGTCGTGGGTGCCGCCCGCGGAGTCCGTGCGGATCAGGGTCTGGCGTCCGCGCCGGTACTGTTTCGGCAGCTGGGCCAGGGCCAGTTGAGCGACGGTGATGTGGTCGCAGGCGGTGTTCGAGCCCGCGTTCCCCGGTCGCAGCAGGGCCGCCACCGGCTCCCCGGTGCCGCCGGGGCCGTGGTCGACGAAGCCCACCAGCGGATGGTGGCCGTAAGTCCGCTTCCAGGTCGGGGCGGCGTCCTCCTTCTCGGAGTGCGCGATCACGAGCACCCCGTCGAGATCGACGGTCACCGCCCCGCCGGCATCCGGCGCGTCCGAGCCGGCCAACTGCCAGACACGCTCGCGCGCTTGGGCCCGCGCCCAGCGGATGGCCTGCAGAGCCTTCTCCCCGCCGGCGGCCAGGGAGTCGATGAGGCGGGAGATGGTGGGGTCGGAGGCGACCAGGCCGAACACGGCCGGCTCGGCCCGCAGCACGCCGGCATCCGCCAGGCAGTCCCCGCCCAACGCGACCGCCAACGCCACGTCCAGCACGATCTTCCCCGGATCGTGCACCGCCCGGGCCTTCCGCCACGGTGCCAGTGCCGCCGACATCGCGGCGTCCAGACCGGTCTTGCGGACGGTCTCGACCAGCAGCACGCCACCGGCCTGCGAGACCACCACTCGGCCGCCGCCCTCGGCGCGGACAGGCGGGTAGGACCCGATACGCTTCTTCACCTGGAGAGTGCTTCTTCCCATGCAGCCGACAGGACCCTCGACAAGTCCCATCGTTGCAGGTCAGAAGCACTCTCCGCTTATTTGATCAAGCCTTGGACATCCTGCCTCGTGAAAGCGCGAGGCTAGCACGTCCACGATCAGGTAGACCGGGATGCCGCGCGCGGCGTACTGGTTGAGCTTGCGCCCGTAGTCCTGGCCCACCGTCGAGCGCGAGACGCTCTCCGCGACGAAGTGCACATGCCGCTGGTCGACGAACGCGTCGCCGGGTCCGAGCACGCCGGCGTCCACGACGAGCACGTCGGGCTCGGGGGTGTAGCCGTTCAGCTCAGGCAGCACGCCCTTGTCCCGTGTGACGTGCAGGCCCGCCTGCCCGCTGAATTGTTGGGCGAGCCGGCACCGGATCGAGTCGCTCGCGTCGCTGTCCGCCTCAGTCACGGGCGACATGTACTGGCGGCCCTGGTCGAACAGCAGCTTGGCGGCCTTGGGCAGCTTCATCGAGCGCCGCACCTGGCTCAGCCACTGCGCGTACTTCGGGTACATCGTGCCCATGGCGCCTTCCAGCCGCTCCCCAGGTACCGCCATGCTACGGCCCGGAGGGGGCTGGGCTGCGGCTCATGCGCGCGAAAGAGGCCCGGACTCAGTGGGACTGAGTCCGGGCCTCTTCTTGTGGCACACGTGCAGGTCAGAGGGTTGATCCTCGCTCTGACCGCTGCGTGCCCCCGGCAGGATTCGAACCTGCGCACACGGCTCCGGAGGGCTCGTGCAGTAAGCGCATTTCAGCAGGTCAGTGAGGTGTGCCCACTGATGTACATCTCGCTGGTCCACGAATAGGCCGCGAGCCGCCGTCACGCGCCACCCCTCGCCCGCGTTCTCGGTCCGGGCGCCGACGAGGCGCGCATGCACGGCAAGGCGTGCTCTTCGGGATGCACCGTGAGAGGTATGCCGTGCAAGCAGACCGCCTGAACGGCGTTACGACAAAACGGAGTTAGCCATTCCGATGTTCTGAGCATGCCGCCCGGCATCGCAAATCGTCGAAAAAGGGGCACATGGGGTGAAAAGTGGGAAGTGGCTAACTGTGCCAATCTATGCTTTTACGGGATGAAAATGCTCCCTCGAAGCGGGGTGGGTGGAAAAAGTTCAGGAGCATCGTCAAAAACGAGGCAGCCAGGGACTCTATGTGGCGTGGACGTTGATGACGACGGGATCAGACCTTCAACGACGAGCCTCACGGAGGAGATCGAGGAACTGGTTCGGGAGGGGTACTTCGACGGCGTGGTCGGGCGGTTGTCTGCCAGGTTTCCGAATTTGCCTTGGCATGACGTCGAGGATGCAGTAGAAACTGCCGTCGTCACGGTCCTCAAAGCTACCTCAGAAGGAAAAGTCATCGATGAACCACGTGGCTACCTTTACGCGGTGGCGTTAAACGAACTGCGCAAGCGCGCGAAATCCGGTGGTGCTGCTGAGTATGACGCCGAAATTCATGGAAGGGCGGAAAGCTCGGCAGAAGATGAGATTCTTGGACGAGAACTCTTTCGAGTTATCAAGAGGCTGGTAGACAAATGGGAGAGTGGTCGGATGCGCACCATCACCCTGCTCTTCTTGGAGTCGGCGTCCGAGGGGGAGAGGTTGTCGCTCGTAGAAGCAGCCAGACTGGCCTCCGAGATTCTCGGAGAACAGGTCCCCATGAGTTCTGTGGGCAAGACGAAAGAGAGGGGCCTGCGCCGGCTGGCTGAGCAGCTTGGGAATCTCGACCGGGAACACATTTCCAGCACCGTCAAGTGACATAGGAGTAACGACATGGACGGTATTCAAGACGACCTCCTCACCATTCGCGCCGTGCATGCAGCCAAGGACCTTGTGGACGAGGCTATGACGCTTTCGGCGGATTACGGCCATGAGGTTTCAGCCGTAGTGCAGCTCGCAGCCCAGCAACCGCTGGACGAGGAATCGGCCCGCAGCCTGTTTACTCGCATCTTGGTCGTGTTGCGTGGAGGGGTAGGCCTTGGAACTCAGGATCGAGAGAGGGTGGCTGCCATGGTCCAGGACGAGGTCACACAGCTGGTCATCGGTCGGCAGAGGAATCCACGAGAGGAGGATTCTGGCGGAATCGTCTTGGTAGCGCGAAACGGACTGCAACCGCATCGTGTTACGCCGATGCCCATCTTTAACGGCCAGCAGGTTCCGTTGGAGGAGGGCTACGTGGATGTGACCCAGCTTGATCTCTGGAAGGGAAATCACCGCGTCGAGCTGTATGTGAAAGAGTTCCAGGAGCGCAACGGTCGCGAACCTGATGAAGTTGAACTGTTGAGGCTGGTGCAGGGAGATCTCGCGCTTCCCAGCGTCAATGATCGCGATCCTTTCGGCATCGTTCCGCTCGCGCGAAGCATCGCGCGAAAGGGTGTGGAACGCCCTCCGATCATCACTTATGAGGGGGAACCCAAAGACGGAAATCGACGAATCGCGGCCGCAAAGTACGTGGTCGGCAGCTCTGATTTCTCCCACGAGGAGAAGGAGCGTGCTCGCTGGATCCGCGTTTGGCGTGCTCCTCTGGGAACGACTGAGGATCAATTTGAAGCGATCGTGGTCGCTCTTAACTTCGAAGACGACCACAAAGAGCCTTGGCCGGAATACGTCAAGGCCCGACTCGTAGTCGAAAGGTATCGTATCCTGCGCGAAAATATCACGGGACGAATCACTGAGGCGAAGGACCGCGAAGTTCGCGCAGAGGTAGCCAAACAGTTCGCCATCATGCCAGCGGAAGTGCGGCGCTATCTTCGAATGGTTCGATGGGCGGAAGACTTCGAGCTGTATCACACTGAAGAGCGGGGCAAGGACACGGCAGATGTTCGGTACAAGTCGAACGACATCTTCCAGTGGTTCTACGAGATTGATGCCGGCCGCGGGGCTGACAAGCTGACCAACAAGCTTGATCAAGACGACGACCTCAAGCCCGTCGTCTACGACCTGATGTTCGACGTACTGGAGAGCGGCGCCGAGGTTCGGCACTTGCATAAGGTCGTTGCTGACGAGAACTCTCTGAAGTTGCTGCAGCAGGCGCATGAGGCCTCAGCGGTGAGCAAGGACCAGGCTCTCAACTTGGTTCGCGAGGCAATCGCTGAATCACAGCGCAGCAGTCCCACTAAGCGGTTGGGCTTTGAGCAGTGGCTCAAGTCCGCCGTTCAGCGGCTCGGCCAGGCCCCGCCCGACCACTGGCGGAGCATTGAGAACACGGAGCTGCTCTGCGACCTCGCGCGTGTGTTTCGCAGTGCTACGGGAGCAGTTGAAGGCGAGCTTGTCAGCCGGGGGAAGCTGCCCAGGGGTGATCAGTGAGTTCACTGATCGGCAAGATCGACCTCACGCCTGACCGGCGAGGGGCGTTGGTTGCGCCCCTCGACGACCCGGGAAGGCTGCGGAGCTCTCTCAGGGGGACCAACCCGGACCTGCGTTTTCGTAGAACGTCCGATGGTTTCATCATCGACCTTGCAGTACTTCCCAAGATCGATGCAGCCCTAGGCAACAAGTTTCAGTGGAGTCCACTCGCACGCCGTGCTGCGTCGAACCGAGCGGCGATTCAGGAGTCGGCAGCTGATGTGCTCCTTGCAGCCGCGAAGATCAAGGCGGGTAGCGCGGAGGTCGCTCGCCAGTTGATCAGTGACAGTAGCTTGACTGACATGCTCGACGACCACCAAGCGCTGAACGTGGCGGCACTTACTATCCCAGACTCCTGGGGTGGCTGTGTGTTTGATGAGCAGGGGACAGGCAAAACGGTGACGCTGATTGCCACGTTCGACCTCCTCGTTGAACGAAATGAGGCTGACGCGCTACTCGTGGTCGCACCAAAATCCATGATTGGCGAATGGGCCGTAGAATTCGAACGGTTTTGTGGTGGCCTTTATCGTGTCGCCATTGCAGATGGGGACCGCCGTGCTAAGTCACGTGCTTTCCACTCGGGCGCTGACGTTGTCGTGGTCAACTACGAGACGGTCGTCTCGAATGCTGCCGACCTGGAACTTCTGGCACGGCGCTGCCGGCTTGTCCTCGCGGTTGATGAATCCTTCAATGTCAAGAACCCTGATGCACGACGAACTCAAGCAATCACAGATTTGCGAGAGTGGTGCTCCCGCGCTTATGTACTGTGTGGCACACCGGCGCCAAACTCGCCATCGGATATTGTGGCTCAGTTTGATTTGGTTGATTTGGGTCTCACTTTCAGCGGAGTGAAGGTTGACCCCAAAAACCCTGATCTTGCAGATGAGATCCGTGACGCCATGGCATCTCGGGGCTTGTACGTGAGGAATCTCAAAAAGAACGTACTGAGCGACCTCCCGCAGCGAACGTTCACAGACGTTCATGTAGAGATGGAGCCTGAACAGCGAGCCGCGTATGAGAAGATCCTCGATGGCTTGATTGACGAGGTGGAAGGCACCACAGACCTCTCGTTCTCGAAAAGGATGGTGCATTTCCTGGAGCGAAGGGCAGCGCTTATTAGGGTCTGCAGTGATCCGGCATTTTTGGTCCCCGGATACAACCAGACTCCGTCAAAATTGGCCGCACTGGACGGAATTCTCGAAGACCTCGTCCATGTGCGCCGCGAAAAGGTCGTGCTGTGGTCGTTCTATAGGGCCAGCTTGGAACGCTTGGCGTGTAGGTATAAGCGATACGGCCTGGTGCGAATTGATGGCTCAGTTGTGGATCGAAATGAGCGACGCGAGGCCGTTCGTAGCTTTCAGGAGGATGATCACACAATGATCTTTCTGGGCAACCCGGCGGCGGCTGGTGCCGGCCTTACATTGCATCGGTCGCGGGTGGCAGTTTATGAATCTCTTTCGAATCAGGCAGCCCACTACCTGCAAAGCTTGGACCGAATTCACCGACGCGGACAGAAGTTGGATGTGGAATACGTCACCCTGCTGTGCCGCGACAGCATTGAGGAGCTGGAGTATCAGCGCTTGCTGACCAAGTCTCAGGTCCAAGCCGAACTGCTCGGTGACCCTTCAGAACCACGTCAAAACCGACAGGTGTTCTTGTCCGACCTGTTGGCGGCCAAGGAACTGCTACAAGGGGGAAGGTGACATGGGGGCGCCTAGCGTCGAGCACGAACTCAGGGTTCAGGCCTTGGATGCTTTGGGCGTGCTTGCTGGCTACACAAGCCGCATAGACGTCGGGCAGCAACTCCGCCCAGACGTAGTGCGGTTGGACCCTCGACGACCGCGGCTGTTCGTAGCAGACGCCAAGGCAACTGAGACCCCTGGACTGCACGCCACGCACGTGAGGTTGCACGCTTACATGGTCTCGGTTCGCATGTGGACTAGGGCCGGCTTCCAGGTGCGTTTGGCGCTTGCCCATCGCCCAGAGCCTGGAGGGGCACAGGAGTGGCTTACTGTGCTGGTGAGTCTCTGTCGAGCGACCAAGGTCTGGTCGGCCGACGCGGGTACCCGACAGCTCGCCCACGACACCATGCTGACCTGGATCGACCTGCCGGCTGAGACTCGGCAGCGTGTTGTGTAGGCCGGCGGAGCGTGTAGCTCCGCGGTGCTCCGGCAGCTGCGCGCTTTGTCCACATGCGTGACGGCGTCGGCTCGACGAGTGGCAGGTGGGCACGCTACTGTTCTTGCTATGCTAGAGACTCCTGGCTCAGTGCCCAGCCGCCCGCTTACCGCGATCGACCTTTTCTGTGGTGCGGGCGGGCTGACGCAGGGCTTCAAGTCTGTTGGCTTCGACGTCAAGTTCGCACTCGACCTAGACCAAGACTCCTGCGCTACGTACAAGCTGAACCATCCTGAGGTTGAGGTTGAGTGCGCCTCGATCACTGACTTCACTCCGGAAGAGATCGTTTGGCGTGCTGGTGGACAAGTCGATGTGGTAATCGGGGGTCCGAGCTGCCAGGGTTTTAGCACCGCAGGTAGGCGTACGCGCTGGGTGGATGAGGCGGACGAGCGGAACGCCCTGTGGAAGCACATGCTGGCTGTTGTGAGTCACCTCCGCCCTCGGGCGTTTCTCATGGAAAACGTACCTGGCATGGTCTACTGGCGCGATGGTCAGTTCGGAAAGGTGATTCTCGAAGAGTTTGAGAAGCTAGGGTATTCCGTCTCTAAGGACATTCTCCTAGCGGCCGATTACGGTGTTCCGCAGCGTCGTCGTAGGCTTTTTATCGTCGGAATCCTGGGAGATGAAGAGTTTCAATTCCCTCAACCTACCCACATGGGTGGATGGCGGCGGGACACTCTGCATCTGTGGGAGAAGAAACGCAAAGAAAAGGGCCTGCTGAAGCATTTGACCGTTTGGGATGCGATTGGCGACCTGCCGCCTATCGAGGGTGGGTCTGGACTGATTGAACAGGCCTATGGAGCTGGCCGCAGGTCGACCCCGCTGAGTAAGAATTTGCGGAACGGGGCAAGAGTACTTCGTGATCATGAAGTGCAACCGCTCAGCGACGAGTATAAAAGGCTCCTCTCGCATGTACCCATCGGCGGAACCTGGCGGGACATCCCTCCATATCTGCTTCCTGATCGGTACCGAGGAATGCGTCGCACGGACAGCACCAACTTGCTAGGCAGGCTTGATCCGAAACTGCCCTCGTATACGATTACGACCCAGTTCAACAACGTGACTACAGGCTGCAATACACACCCGTATGAGGAGCGGCCTTTGTCGGTGCGCGAGGGTGCACGACTGCAGACCTTCCCGGACACTTACCGGTTCGTCGGGAACTTGACTTCTAAATGCAGGCAGATTGGCAACGCTGTTCCTGCCCAGCTGGCTGCGGTGTTGGCTAGCACGATAGCCAGCAGCGTGGATCGCCAGGCCGCGGTTGCTCATCACCCAGCACCGTCACCAGTGAAGCCGGCCCGCGTGCTTCCTCTCCCTCGATCGGCGGCCGAAGACGAGGCCGCGAGGTCCCAGCGTCGAGGTGCTGGCGACGGTGCTGAACTTGAGCTGCGTGCCATCCTTAAATCCCGAGGGTTGGCCCATGTGGCTGATGACAAGCCTTTGGCCGGGATGCAGAGAATGGCACATATTACATTCGATGCTGCACGCGTGGCGGTATTCGTCAACGGGTGCTTCTGGTACGGCTGCCCAGAGCATGCCAGGGCAACTAAGTCGAATACCAAGTGGTGGGCCGACAATATCGCGGAAAACAAGAGGCGTGACGCGGAGACGGCAGCACTCCTGGTCGCCGCTGGTTGGCGGGTAGTGCATGTCTGGGAGCACGAGGATCCGATTTCTGCAGCGGACCGTATTGTAGAAGCGGTGCGAGACCGAGCGGATTTGGTTGGTGCGGTACAGGAAGCCGTTTAGTTCTCGCGTTGGGTGATCGCTGCGTCCCCCTGGATGCCTCGGCACTTTCCCATCTAGGCCGGTGGAGCGACTTTGGCCGGGAGCTGCTTTGGCGCGAGTGATCATGGCCCCGTAAGCTTCCGGCGCGTCGGGCAGTCTGTGGACCTACCCGGTAAAGCACGACGTTGGGGCCATGATCTTCGAGGCTCTCGCCAAAGTGGCTGGCTAAGAACTCATCTCATTTGGCGGGTTGAGTAGGCTGTCGGTCGTGGTGGGGATTGTTGAGCGGCTGGTGCCGGATGAGTTGTGGGAGCTGTTCCAGCGGGTGGTTCCGGAGGCGCCGACGCGGCCTCAGGGTGGGGGCCGGCGGCGGCATGGTGACCGGGAGGTGCGGGCCGCGATCGTGTTCGTGGCGTCGTCGGGGTGCACCTGGCAGCAGCTGCCGTCGGCGTCGTTCGGGCCTTCCGGGGCGACGGCTCACCGCCGCTTCGCTGAGTGGTCCAAGGCTCGGGTGTGGGCCAAGCTCCACCGCCTGGTCCTGGACGAGCTCGGTGCGCGCGGTGAGTTGGACTGGTCGCGATGCGCGATCGACTCGGTCAACATGCGGGCCCTGAAAAGGGGGACCTGACAGGTGCGAATCCTGTCGATCGGGGCAAGTACGGCTCGAAGGTCCACTTGATCACCGACCGGGCCGGTCTGCCCCTGGCGGTGGCGATCTCGGCGGCGAACCTGCACGACAGCCAGGCCGTGATCCCCTTGGTCAAGGGCATCGCGCCGACTCGCTCGCGCCGCGGCCGGCGACGCCGCAAACCCGACAAGCTGCACGCCGACAAGGGCTACGACTACGACCATCTGCGGCGGTGGTTACGGCAACGCGGGATCACCCCGCGCATCGCCCGCAAGGGCGTGGAGTCCTCACAACGCCTCGGCCGCCATCGCTGGCCCGTCGAGCGAACCATGGCCTGGCTCGCCGGCTGCCGCCGCCTCCACCGCCGCTACGAACGCAAAGCCGACCACTTCCTGGCCTTCACCGCCATCGCCTGCACCCTCATCTGCTACCGCAGACTCACCAAATGAGATGACTTCTTAGAGAAGACACCGCGCCGGCTGGGTAGTGGACAGTCGCGCTGCCCGTACTGCGGCTTACCGCAAGATCGGGTGGCGACGCTTGAGTATGACTGGGTGATGTTGGAACCGGACATGGCTCCACTCGCCCACACCGTGCCGGCAGAGCACCGGTGGATCGAGCTGTCCGATGGCCGGGTGACCGTCTACGGGGTCTGTCCGCCGGATCAGTTCCAGCGGTGCCGTATCGAACACCGCCTGGCCTGCCCGGCACAGTCGCTGCCGGATCTATGGCCGTGGCTGACGGCCCTGCGAGGGGAGAACGCCCGGCAGGCGGAACGGGACGAGCCGGAGCCGCCTCCGCCTCCTGAGCTATGGCCGGACGCCGGCTGACGGGCACTCGGAAAACGCCGGGGCTGACCAGGGCGAATGCCCCAAGATCCTGTCCACGAATAGTCCACAGACCCCGTCCCAGGGCCGCTCAGCGCTGCATACGCCTGCACATACGCGAAGACCCCGGCCTCAGCGTTTCCGCTGGTGACGGGGTCTTTGGGCACCTCATGTCGGGTGCCCCCGGCAGGATTCGAACCTGCGCACACGGCTCCGGAGGCCGTTGCTCTATCCCCTGAGCTACGGGGGCGCATCTTGCGACGAAGAGAACAGTACCAGCTCGGGGCGGGTGGTCGTGCACGGGCGCCGGGTGGGGGAGCGGGGTCGCTGGAGCGGGTGAATCGGGGGTGGGGCGGGACGGATCTGTGGAAAGCGGGTACGGGGGGTGGGGCGTGTCTCTACTCTGGGTGATGTGCCTGGCTTGTCCGGTCGGGTCCTCGTTGTGGACGACAGCGCGGTCATCCGGCAGCTGATCAAGGTCAACCTGGAGCTTGAGGGCTTCGAGGTCGTGACCGCGGTCGACGGCGCCCAGTGCCTGGAGATCGTCCACGACGTGCGCCCGGACGTGGTGACGCTGGACGTCGTGATGCCCCGGCTGGACGGTCTCAAGGCGGCCTCGCGGCTTCGCGCCGACCCCCGGACGCGGCACATACGCATCGCCATCGTCAGCGCCTGCACGCAGGCGGATCTGGATCGCGGGGACTCCGCCGGTGTCGATGCCTACCTCGGGAAGCCGTTCGACCCGGGGGAGTTGGTGAGCGTGGTGCGCCGGCTGGCGCAGATGCCGCCGGGGACGGACCGGCCGCCGGTGGGTGCGGAGCGCGCGTAGCGGCGAGAGGGGTGGGCGTGGGCGGGGCGTGGCAGGGGGCGCGGGAGCGCGCGTATGCGCCTCGTCTCAGCCGGTAAACCCGTTCGCGGGGGACCCCTGCTCTTCCCCTACGCTTGCACCGTGACACCCGCAGAGCTTTCCCAGGCAGTCCAGTCCGCCGTGCGCGCGGCCGTCGAGGCCGGCGAGCTCGCCGTCGCCGTTCCCGAGACGGTCAACGTCGAGCGCCCCAAGAACCGCGACCACGGCGACTTCGCCGTGAACGTGGCGCTGCAGCTCGCCAAGCCGGCGGGCAAGCCGCCGCGCGCGGTCGCGGAGCTGCTGGCCGGCCGCCTGCGGGAGCTGCCGGGCGTCGCCGCCGTCGACGTGGCCGGCCCCGGCTTCCTCAACATCACCCTGGACGCCGCCACCCAGGGCGGCCTGGCCCGCACGATCGTCGAGGCCGGCGCCGCCTACGGCCGCAACGACACCTTCCGGGGCCAGAAGCTGAACCTGGAGTTCGTCTCCGCGAACCCGACCGGCCCGATCCACATCGGCGGTGTGCGCTGGGCGGCGGTCGGCGACTCGCTGGCGCGCATCCTGCGGGCCTGCGGCGCGGAGGTCACCACCGAGTACTACATCAACGACGCCGGCGTGCAGATCACCAAGTTCGGCACCTCGTTGCTGGCCTCGGCCAACAACCGCCCGGTGCCGGAGGACGGCTACGTCGGCGAGTACATCAACGACATCGCCAAGGAGATCGTCGAGGCCAACCCGGGCCTGCTCGACCTGCCGGAGGAGGAGCAGCTCGCGCGCTTCCGCGCCGAGGGCCTGCGCCTGATGGTGGCCGAGATCCAGCGGTCGATGGAGGAGTTCGGCGTCCACTTCGACGTCTGGTTCTCCGAGAAGTCGCTGCACGACTCCGGCGCGGTCGCCAAGGCCACCGACCGGCTGCGCGAGCAGGGCCACGTCTACGACGCCGACGGCGCGGTGTGGCTGCGCACCACCGACTTCGGCGACGACAAGGACCGTGTGCTGATCAAGGCCGACGGCGACACCACCTACTTCGCCTCGGACGCCGCCTACTACCTGGACAAGCGGGACCGCGGTTTCGAGACCGCCGTCTACATGCTGGGCGCGGACCACCACGGCTACGTCGGCCGCCTCAAGGCGATCGCGGCCTGCGCCGGCGACGACCCCGAGCACAACATCGAGGTCCTCATCGGCCAGTTCGTGAAGATGCTCAAGGACGGTGAGGAGGTCCGCATGTCGAAGCGCGCGGGCAACATCATCACCATCGATGACGTCGTGGACTGGATCGGCGTGGACGCCGCCCGCTACTCGCTGGGCCGCGTCCCGACGGACTCGACGCTGACCCTTGACATCGACGTGCTCACCAGCCAGTCGAACGAGAACCCGGTCTTCTACGTGCAGTACGCGCACGCCCGGATGTCCTCCGTGGCGCGCAACGCGGCGCAGCTCGGTCTGGACCGCGGCCCGGCCGAGGACTTCAAGCCGGAGCTGCTCAGCAGCGAGTGGGAGAACGGACTGCTCGGGCAGCTCGGCGAGTTCCCGCGGGTGCTGGCGACCGCCGGCGAGCTGCGCGAGCCGCACCGGGTCGCCCGCTACCTGGAGGAGCTGGCCCGCCGCTACCACCGCTTCTACGACAACTGCCGCATCCTGCCCCGCGGGGACGAGGAGGCGACGGACCTCAACCGCGCCCGGATGTGGCTGGCGGAGGCCGCCCGCACGGTCATCGCCAACGGCCTCGCGCTGCTCGGGGTCACCGCCCCCGAGCGGATGTAGTCCCGCAGCAGGTACCGCACACGGCGACCGGCAGACCGCCGGCCCCACGGAAGGATCAGCACCACCATGAGCCGCTCCGCGCATCCCGCGGGTCCCCGCCACGGCGACGTGCTGCCGGAGGGCCACTGGACCGCCCCGCCGGAGGACCTGAACGCCCTCGACCCGAAGGTGTGGTCGCGCACGGTCGCCCGGGACGCGGCGACCGGCGCGGTCACCGTCGCCGGCGTCGACGTCCGCGAGCTGGCCGCCGAGCACGGCACGCCCGCCTACGTCATGGACGAGGACGACTTCCGGGCCCGCTGCCGCGCCTGGCGGGAGGCCTTCGACGAGGCCGGCCGCACCACCGGCGCCGGCGCGGACGTCTACTACGCGGGCAAGGCCTTCCTCTCCCGCGCGGTGGTGCGCTGGCTGCACGAGGAGGGCCTGAACCTCGACGTGTGCAGCGGCGGCGAGCTCGCGGTGGCGCTGGAGGCCGGGATGCCGGCGGAGCGGATCGCGTTCCACGGCAACAACAAGTCCCGCCACGAGCTGGAGCAGGCCGTCAAGGCGGGCGTCGGCCACGTCGTGGTGGACTCCTTCGAGGAGATCGCCCGGCTGGCCTGGGCCGCGCAGCAGCTCGGCGTGCGGCAGCGGGTGCTGGTCCGGGTCACGGTCGGCGTCGAGGCGCACACCCACGAGTTCATCGCGACCGCGCACGAGGACCAGAAGTTCGGCCTGTCCCTGACCGGAGGCCAGGCCGAGGAGGCCGTCCGCCGGGTGCTGAACCTGCCGTCGCTGGAGCTGGCCGGTGTGCACTCGCACATCGGCTCGCAGATCTTCGACACCGCCGGCTTCGAGGTGGCGGCCCGCCGGGTGGTGGGCCTGCTCGTGCGGATCCGCGACGAGCACGGCCTGGAGCTGCCGGAGATCGACCTCGGCGGCGGCCTCGGCATCGCCTACACCAGCGAGGACGACCCGAGCGAGCCGTCGGTGATCGCCGCCGCGCTGGCGGAGATCGTGCAGCGCGAGTGCGCCGCCGCGGGCCTGGCCACGCCGCGGATGTCGGTGGAGCCGGGCCGGGCGATCGTCGGCCCGACCGCCTTCACGCTGTACGAGGTCGGCACGGTCAAGCCGCTGGAGGGCCTGCGCACCTACGTCAGCGTGGACGGCGGCATGTCCGACAACATCCGTACCGCGCTCTACGACGCCGAGTACTCGGTCACGCTGGCCTCGCGGGCGAGCGAGGCCGAGCCGATGCTCTCCCGGGTGGTCGGCAAGCACTGCGAGTCGGGCGACATCGTCGTGCGCGACGCCTTCCTGCCCGCCGACACGACCGCCGGCGACCTGCTGGCGGTCGCGGCCACCGGGGCCTACTGCCGGTCGATGGCCAGCAACTACAACCACGCCCTGCGTCCCCCGGTGATCGCGGTGCGGGACGGCGTGTCCCGGGTGCTGGTGCGCCGCGAGACGGAGGAGGATCTTCTCCGTCTGGATGTCGGCTACTGAAATCTTCGTCTCAGATCGTGGAAGCCCTGTGGATACGCCGGGTTCGTCGCGGACACTGGACGGCAGAAAGGCGACCGGCCGCCGGAGGGAACGGCGCGAACGGAGCGGACCGGGGCGGACCTCACGGGACGCTCCGCCCCCGCGCCCGTCGGCGGCGGCCGGCAACAATGACGAGCGGAGTCGGATGATGCGTACGCGGCCGCTGAAGGTGGCGCTGCTGGGTTGTGGTGTGGTGGGCAGTGAGGTCGCCCGCATCATGACGACGCACACGGCCGACCTCGCCGCGCGCATCGGCGCCCCGGTGGAGCTCGCGGGCGTGGCGGTGCGCCGCGCCGGGCGCGAGCGCCCCGGCATCCCCTCCGAGCTGGTCACCACGGACGCCGTCGAGCTGGTCAAACGCGACGACGTCGACGTGGTGGTCGAGGTCATCGGCGGGATCGAGCCGGCCCGCTCGCTGATCACCACCGCCTTCGAGCACGGCGCCTCCGTGGTCAGCGCGAACAAGGCGCTGCTCGCCGCGGACGGCGCCGCACTGCACGCCGCCGCGGCCTCCGCCGGCGTGGACCTCTACTACGAGGCGGCGGTCGCCGGCGCGATCCCGCTGCTCCGCCCGCTGCGCGAGTCGCTGGCCGGCGACAAGGTCGACCGGGTGCTCGGCATCGTCAACGGCACCACCAACTTCATCCTGGACCGGATGGACTCCACCGGCGCCGGCTACTCCGAGTCGCTGGAGGAGGCCACCGCGCTCGGCTACGCCGAGGCCGACCCCACCGCCGACGTCGAGGGCTTCGACGCCGCCGCCAAGGCCGCCATCCTGGCCGGCATCGCCTTCCACACCCGGGTCACCGCGGACGACGTCTTCCGCGAGGGCATCACCGAGGTCACCGCCGCCGACATCGCCTCCGCGCAGCAGATGGGCTGCGTGGTGAAGCTGCTGGCGATCTGCGAGCGCAGCGCGGACGGCGGCTCGGTCACGGCCCGCGTGCACCCGGCGATGATCCCGCTCAGCCACCCGCTGGCGAGCGTTCGCGGCGCCTACAACGCGGTGTTCGTCGAGGCGGAGGCGGCCGGCCGGCTGATGTTCTACGGCCCCGGCGCCGGCGGCTCCCCGACGGCCTCGGCGGTCCTCGGCGACCTGGTCGCGGTCTGCCGCAACAAGCTCGCGGGGGCGACCGGCCCCGGCGACTCCGCCTACGCCCGGCTGCGCGTCAGCCCGATGGGCGAGGTGGTCACCCGCTACCACGTCAGCCTGGACGTGGACGACCGCGCGGGCGTGCTCGCGCAGGTCGCGGGCGTCTTCGCGGAGCACGGCGTCTCCATCGACACCGTGCGCCAGCAGGGCCGGGACGGCGACGGCGACGCCTCGCTCGTCGTGGTCACGCACCGCGCCTCCGACGCCGCGCTCAGCGCCACCGTCAGCGAACTGGAGTCGCTGGACTCGGTCCGCGCGGTGGCGAGCACGATGCGGGTCGAGGGCGAGTAGGCGAGCAGGCGAGTGAGGCGAGTGGCAGTGCAGCACCCGACGCAGGCGCAGCACCCGATACGGGAACGAAGGAAGCGGAACCAGTCATGAACGCGGTTGTCGACGCACCCCGCGCCGCGCGCACCCACCAGTGGCGCGGCCTGATCCACGAGTACCGGGACCGCCTCCCGGTGTCCGAGACGACGCCGGTGGTGACGCTGCTCGAGGGCGGCACGCCGCTGGTCCCGGCCCAGGTCCTCTCCGAGCGCACCGGCTGCGAGGTTTACCTGAAGGTCGAGGGCGCCAACCCGACCGGCTCCTTCAAGGACCGCGGGATGACCATGGCCATCTCCAAGGCCAAGGAGGAGGGCGCTCAGGCGGTCATCTGCGCCTCCACCGGCAACACCTCCGCCTCGGCCGCCGCCTACGCGGTGCGGGCGGGGATGGTCTGCGCGGTGCTGGTGCCGCAGGGCAAGATCGCGCTGGGCAAGATGGGCCAGGCGCTGGTGCACGGCGCCAAGATCCTCCAGGTGGACGGCAACTTCGACGACTGCCTCGACCTGGCCCGTGCCCTCTCCGACAACTACCCGGTGGCGCTGGTCAATTCGGTGAACCCGGTGCGGATCGAGGGGCAGAAGACGGCCGCCTTCGAGATCGTCGACATGCTCGGCGAGGCGCCCGACATCCACGTCCTCCCGGTCGGCAACGCCGGCAACATCACGGCTTACTGGAAGGGCTACCGCGAGTACGCGAAGGACGGCGTCGCCGGCCGGACCCCGCGGATGTGGGGCTTCCAGGCCCACGGCGCGGCGCCGATCGTGGACGGCGCGCCGGTGCGCAGCCCGCAGACAATCGCCACCGCGATCCGGATCGGCAACCCGGCGTCCTGGGAGTACGCGGTCGCCGCGCGCGACGAGTCCGGCGGCCTGATCGACAAGGTGACCGACCGTCAGATCCTCTCCGCGTACCGGCTGCTGGCCGCGCAGGAGGGCGTCTTCGTCGAGCCGGCCTCGGCGGCGTCGGTCGCCGGGCTGCTGAAGTCGGCGGAGGCGGGGCTGGTCGACCCGGGCCAGACGATCGTCTGCACGGTCACCGGCAACGGCCTGAAGGACCCGGACTGGGCGGTCTCCGGCGCGCCCAAGCCGATCATCGTCCCGGTCGACGCCGCCGCGGCCGCCGACCGCCTCGGCCTCGCCTGACCGGCCTGCGGCCCGCCGGTCACGCGGCCTGCGGCCTGCGGTCCGCCGGCTGCCCGGTTGCCGGCGTGCGGCCGCAGGCCGGAAGGCAGCACGGCCGGCCGACCGCCGGACTTGGGGCCGCGCGGTGCGGGAGCTTGCGGCCTGCGCCTACGGCTGTCCGGCTTGCCGGCCTGCGGTCGCAGGACCGGACGGCAGCGCCGCCGGCCGATCCCCGGGCCTGGGGCCGCGCGGTGCGGAAGCTTGCGGTCTGCGGCCTGCGGTTGTCTGGCTTGCTGGCCGATGGTCGCAGGACCGGACGCAGCGCCGCCGGCGGATCCCTGGGCTTGGGGGCCGCGCGGTGCGGGAGCTTGCGGTCTGCGGCCTGCTGGTGGTTCGGCCCGTCGGCCGACGGGCCAGGGGCCGCTCCTCGGCTGTGAGCCTCGGCGTCGGCACGGCTGGAAGGCCGCGGCCGGGCGGCCTGCCGGTCATTCGCTTGTGGCCGACCGGCCTGTGCCTGTCGGGCGTCCGGCCTGTCGGCTACGGCGGCGTCAGCGCCCCGGCTTGCGCGGCTCGACGGCTGCACCGCCGAAAGGCTCGCGGCCTGCCGGCCTCGCGGCCTGCGGGCCGGGAGCCCGGTGGGCCTCCGCCGCGCGCCGCCGCCGTTCGGTGCGTGCGCACGCGCCGGACGGCGGCGGGGTGTACCGCTGGTGAGCCGGTCTTCGCTACCCTGAGGGTGCCGGGCGGCCGGTCGCATACCGCCGGCATCCCTTCCCCACCCCTCGTTCGGCCCTCGTCGGACCGCCCCGCGCCCGCGCGCGGAGCCGCCGACCGTCCCAGGAGAGTTCACGACACATGGCTGGTCCCGCTTTTCGCGCTGCCGCGGTACGGGTCCGGGTCCCCGCGACCACAGCCAACCTCGGCCCCGGGTTCGACTCCCTGGGACTCGCGCTGGGCCTGTACGACGACGTGGTGGTGCGGGTCGCGGAGAGCGGACTGCACGTGGACATCGCGGGGGAGGGGGCGGACACCCTCCCCCGCGACGAACGGCATCTGATGGTGCGTTCGCTGCGGGCGGCCTTCGACGCGCTCGGCGGCCAGCCGCGCGGGCTCGAGGTCGTCTGCGCCAACCGCATACCCCACGGCCGCGGGCTCGGATCGTCCTCCGCGGCGATCTGCGCCGGCATCATGGCCGCGCGCGCGGTGACCATCGGCGGCCCGGAGCGCCTCGACGACGCGGCGCTGCTGGCCCTCGCCTCCGAGCTGGAGGGCCACCCGGACAACGTGGCGCCCTGCCTGCTCGGCGGGTTCACCATCGCCTGGACCGAGGACGACCGGGCCCGCGCGGTCCGGCTCGACCCCGCGTCCTCGCTGGCCCCCGTGGTGTTCGTGCCGGCCGATCCGGTGCTGACCGAGACCGCGCGGGGGCTGCTGCCCAAGTCGGTCCCGCACGCCGACGCCGCGTTCAACGCGGGCCGCTCGGCACTGCTGGTCGAGGCGGTGACGCGCAGCACCCGGCTGCTGCTGCCGGCCACCGCGGACCGGCTGCACCAGGACTACCGCGCCACCGCGATGCGGGCCAGCGCGGACCTCGTCGGGGCGCTCCGCGCGGAGGGCGTGCCGGCGGTGATCTCCGGCGCGGGTCCGACCGTGCTGGCGCTGCTCGGCGAGGGCGCGCTGCCGGGCCGGGACACCGACGCGGCGGTGGAGAAGGCGCTGGCGCTGGCCGGCGGCGGCTGGGCCGCGCACCGGTTGGCGGTCGACCTCGGCGGGGCGAGCGTGCTGCCGCTCACGGCCTGAGTCGCGGGCGGGTCCCAGGTTGCCGGCCGACGACGTCCGGTGCCTGGTCAGAGCACTGATCGGCGGTGTGCCCGAGGCGGATCCGCGGTTCGCCCCGGACACGATTGACGCAGACAGGGTGGGGGAATGTTTGTGGGGTCCAGTAGTGTTAATCTCATGGCTGCACCGAGGGCCCTCCGGGGCCGGGTGCTCCGTGTCCCGAACCGCTCGCCCCTCGTCCGCCGGGGTGACCGGTCGGCCGGGACCACGATTCTCCGGGAGCCCGCCGCTCCGCCCCGCACGCATCCTGCCTGCGGGGAAGGGGCCGCATCCCGCAGCCGTGCCGGTGCCTGAATCCCGCATGTGATCCCGCGAATCCCATGCGGGGGGCGCTCCGGAACACGTCCCGGACGACGCACCGCCAAGCCGCCGCCGCGCGGTGGCAGCTCTTCAGCACCGCCGAACAGGGCGGACCACAGCCCCTCCCGCAGCTGACAGGAACCGCGGGTCGGACAGCACAACCGGTCGCCGAGCCAGAAGGCCGACGTCCGCTCCAGGGAAGGACCCTTCGTGAGCGACACCACCGATCTGATGGGCGCGCGCCCGGACGCCGACGCGTCGGCCACGGCCCCCGCGCCGAAGCGCCGCCGGACCACGGGCACCGGGCTCAACGCCATGGTGCTCGCCGAGCTCCAGCAGCTCGCCTCCGGCCTCGGCATCAGCGGTACCGGACGCATGCGCAAGCAGCAGCTCATCGACGCCATCAAGGACAAGAGCGGCGGGGACCCGCTGCTCGGCGCGGGTTCCTCGGCCGAGGCCGCGCCGGCGAAGCGGGCCTCCCGTGCCAAGGCGAAGGGCGACGCCGAGCAGGCCGCCGGCGAGTCCGGGGGCGAGGCCAAGGCCGCCGCCCGGGCCGACCGCGCCACCGCGCCGTCCGCGCAGGAGCAGTCCCCGTCGCGCGAGCAGCAGGCCCGCGAGCAGCAGATCGACATCCCCGGCCAGCCGAGCGGCGACGCCCAGGCCGCCGCCGGGACGCGCCGTCCGCGCCGCGCCACCGCGCCCGCCGGCTCGCCCGAGCCCGGCGCAGGCACCGCCGCCGCGGCCTCCGCGGGCGGCACCGCCACGCTCACCGAGGCCCCGGCCCCGGCGAAGGAGAAGGACGGCCAGGGCCCGGAGGGCGCCCGCGAGGGCCGCCGGGACCGCCGTGAGCGCCGCGAGCGCCAGGGCGGCGGCCAGGGCCAGGGCGGCGGCCAGGGCCAGCAGGGCCAGGCCGGCGGCCAGGGCGCCGACGGCGGCCAGGAGGACGGCGGTGAGCGCGAGGGCCGCCGCAACCGCCGCGACCGCCGCGACCGGCAGGGCAACCAGGGCGACGGCGGCGACAACCGCCGCGACCGCGACCGCCAGGGCGGCGGCCAGGGCCAGCAGGGCCAGGGCGGCGGCCAGGACGACGACGACTTCGACGGCCGCGGCGGCCGGCGCCGCGGGCGCTACCGCGACCGCAACCGCCGCGGGCGCGGCGGGCGCGAGTTCGACGGCGGCAACGAGCCGCAGATCTCCGAGGACGACGTCCTGATCCCGGTCGCGGGCATCCTCGACATCCTCGACAACTACGCGTTCGTGCGGACCTCCGGCTACCTGCCCGGCCCGAACGACGTCTACGTCTCGCTGGCCCAGGTCCGCAAGAACGGCCTGCGCAAGGGCGACGCGATCACCGGCGCGGTGCGCCAGCCGCGCGACGGCGAGCGCCGCGAGAAGTTCAACGCGCTGGTCCGCCTGGACTCGGTGAACGGCACGGACCCGGAGAACAGCCGCGCCCGCGCCGAGTTCGGCAAGCTCACCCCGCTCTACCCGCAGGACCGGCTCCGCCTGGAGACCGACCCGACGGCGCTGACCACCCGGATCATCGACCTGGTCTCGCCGATCGGCAAGGGCCAGCGCGGCCTGATCGTGGCCCCGCCGAAGACCGGCAAGACCATGGTCCTGCAGTCCATCGCGAACGCGATCACCCGGAACAACCCCGAGTGCCACCTGATGGTCGTCCTCGTCGACGAGCGTCCGGAGGAGGTCACCGACATGCAGCGGTCGGTGAAGGGCGAGGTCATCTCCTCGACCTTCGACCGGCCCGCCGAGGACCACACCACCGTCGCCGAGCTCGCCATCGAGCGCGCGAAGCGCCTGGTGGAGCTGGGCCACGACGTGGTGATCCTGCTGGACTCCATCACCCGCCTGGGCCGCGCCTACAACCTGGCCGCGCCCGCCTCCGGCCGCATCCTGTCCGGCGGTGTCGACTCGACCGCGCTCTACCCGCCGAAGAAGTTCTTCGGCGCCGCGCGCAACATCGAGAACGGCGGCTCGCTGACCATCCTGGCCACCGCGCTGGTCGAGACCGGCTCGCGGATGGACGAGGTGATCTTCGAGGAGTTCAAGGGCACCGGCAACATGGAGCTCAAGCTCGACCGCAAGCTCGCGGACAAGCGCATCTTCCCGGCCGTGGACGTGGACGCCTCCGGCACCCGGAAGGAGGAGATCCTGATGGGCAACGACGAGCTGGCCATCGTCTGGAAGCTCCGCCGGGTCCTGCACGCGCTGGACCAGCAGCAGGCCATCGAGCTGCTGCTGGACAAGATGAAGCAGACCAAGAGCAATGGCGAGTTCCTCATGCAGATCGCCAAGACGACGCCGACGCCCAACGACTGACGCGTCGTCAGGCAGCCGCCGTCAGGAACCCCGCGCGGCCCCGGACCCTTTCGGTCCGGGGCCGCGGTCCTCGGCCGCCGGGGCCTGGTCGAAGGTCGCCGGGGCCTGGTCGAAGGTCGCCGGCCGGGCATGGACACGGCGGGAATACCAGGGTCCGGGAGCGGGTTTGGGATATCGCGGCCGGTCCTGGCAGACTGGTGCGTCGGTCCCGGTTCACATGCGCGCGGTCGAGCGCCCATGACCCGGAACCCTCCCGAACCTAGGAGAAACCCTTGAAGCGCGACATCCACCCCGAGTACGTGGTCACCAAGGTGACCTGCACCTGCGGCAACGAGTTCACCACCCGGTCCACCGCCACCTCCGGTGAGATCCGGGCCGAGGTCTGCTCGGCCTGCCACCCCTTCTACACCGGCAAGCAGAAGATCATGGACACGGGCGGCCGCGTGGCCCGCTTCGAGGCCCGCTTCGGCAAGCAGCACGCCTCGAAGAAGTAGCGGATTCTCGGCGCCGACCGGTCGTCCCCGCCTCGCGCGGGGGCGGAACCGGTCGGCGCCGTTCGCGTTGCATCCCCTGATCAGGCACCGGAAGAAGGCGCAGACCCATGTTCGAGGCAGTCGGAGAGCTGCTCTCGGAGCACGCCGACCTCGAGAAGAGGCTGGCCGATCCCGCGGTGCACGCCGACCAGGCGAACGCCCGCAAGCTGTCCAAGCGCTACGCCGAGCTGACGCCGATCACCGAGGCCTACCGGGAGTGGCTGAGCACCGGCGAGGACATCGAGACCGCGCGTGAACTGGGCGCCGACGACCCGGAGTTCGCCGCCGAGGTGAAGACGCTGGAGGCCCGGCGCGAGGAGCTCACCGAGCGGCTGCGCCTGCTGCTGGTCCCGCGGGACCCCAGCGACGACAAGGACGTCATCCTCGAGGTCAAGGCCGGCGAGGGCGGCGAGGAGTCGGCGCTGTTCGCCGGAGACCTGCTGCGGATGTACCTGCGCTACGCGGAGCGGGTCGGCTGGAAGACCGAGGTGCTCGACGCGAACCCCTCCGACCTCGGCGGCTACAAGGACGTCCAGGTCGCCGTGAAGGCGAAGGGCGCGACCGAGCCCGGTCAGGGCGTCTGGGCCCGGCTGAAGTACGAGGGCGGCGTGCACCGCGTGCAGCGGGTGCCGGCCACCGAGTCCGCCGGGCGGATCCACACCTCGGCCGCGGGCGTGCTGGTCACCCCGGAGGCGGAGGAGGTCGAGGTCGAGATCAACGCCAACGACCTGCGGATCGACGTCTACCGCTCCTCCGGGCCCGGCGGCCAGTCGGTGAACACCACGGACTCCGCGGTGCGCATCACGCACCTGCCGTCCGGCATCGTGGTCTCCTGCCAGAACGAGAAGAGCCAGCTGCAGAACAAGGAGTCCGCGATGCGGATCCTGCGCTCCCGGCTGCTGGCGGCGGCGCAGGAGGAGGCGGAGCGCGAGGCCTCCGACGCGCGCCGGTCGCAGGTGCGCACGGTCGACCGCTCCGAGCGGATCCGCACGTACAACTACCCGGAGAACCGGATCTCCGACCACCGCACCGGCTTCAAGGCCTACAACCTCGACCAGGTCCTCGACGGCGACCTGGACGCGCTGATCCAGTCCGCGGTCGACGCGGACGCCGCGGCCCGGCTCGCCGCCGCCGCCGACCAGCAGGGCTGAGCGGCCGCCCGGTCCACCCGGGCGCCGGCCGCCGGACCGCACACGTACGAACCGAGAGGGGCACGGATGAACCTCCTGCTCGCCGAGGTGGCCCAGGCCACCCAGCGGCTGGCCGACGCCGGCGTCCCCTCACCCCGGTTCGACGCCGAGGAGCTGGCCGCCTATGTGCACAACGTCAAGCGCGGCGAGCTGCACACCGTCCGGGACGCCGACTTCGACGCCCGCTACTGGGAGGCCGTCTCCCGCCGCGAGGCGCGCGAGCCGCTGCAGCACATCACCGGCAGCGCCTTCTTCCGCTACCTCGAACTCCGCGTCGGGCCGGGCGTGTTCGTGCCGCGCCCGGAGACCGAGTCGGTGGTCGGCTGGGCGATAGACGCGCTGCGGGCCATGGACGTGGCCGAGCCGCACGTGGTCGACCTGTGCACCGGCTCCGGGGCGATCGCCCTGGCCATCGCGCAGGAGGTGCCGCGCAGCAGGGTCTGGGCCGTCGAGATGTCCGAGGACGCCCACGCCTGGGCGGAGCGGAACATCTCGGCCAGCCCGGACGCCCCGAGGATCACCCTGGTGCGCGGCGACGCCACCCGTGCCTTCGAGGACGACCCGGACGCCGCCGGGCGCTTCGACCTGGTGATCAGCAACCCCCCGTACATCCCGCTCACCGAGTGGGAGCACGTGGCCCCGGAGGCCCGGGACCACGACCCGGAACTGGCGCTGTTCTCCGGCGAGGACGGCCTGGACACCATCCGGGGCATCGAACGGGTCGCGGCGCGCCTGCTGCGGCCCGGCGGCGTGGTCGTCGTCGAGCACGCCGACACCCAGGGCGGCCAGGTCCCCTGGCTGTTCCGGGAGGACCAGGGGTGGGTGGACTCCGCCGACCACCGGGACCTGAACAACCGTCCGCGCTTCGCGACCGCGCGGCGGGCCGTACTGTGAAATCTTCGAGCGCCGCGAGTGACCCGGTGAGCGACCTCCGGACGACCGCGGCCGTAGGTGGGGAGAGGATCCGATGAGCCGCCGCTACGACTGCGATGATTCCGGTGAGCGCGCCAACGGGCTGCGTGAGGCCGCGTCCGCGATCCGCCGCGGCGAGCTGGTCGTCATGCCCACCGACACGGTCTACGGGCTGGGCGCCGACGCCTTCGACAAGGACGCGGTGGCCGCGCTGCTGGCCGCCAAGGGCCGCGGGCGCAACATGCCCTCGCCGGTCCTGATCGGCTCGCCCACCACCCTGCACGGGCTGGTCACCGACTTCTCCGAGGCCGCCTGGGAGCTCGTGGACGCCTTCTGGCCGGGCGGGCTGACGCTGGTCGCCAAGCACCAGCCGTCGCTGCGCTGGGACCTCGGTGAGACCCGCGGCACGGTCGCGGTGCGGATGCCGCTGCACCCGGTCGCCATCGAGCTGCTCAACACCACCGGCCCGCTCGCCGTCTCCAGCGCCAACCTGACCGGCGGCCCGTCCCCCGCCACCTGCGACGAGGCCCAGCAGCAGCTCGGCGACGCCGTCTCGGTGTACCTGGACGGCGGCCGGGCGGACCACGCCGTGCCGTCCTCGATCGTGGACGTCACCGGCCGGACCCCGCGCCTGCTGCGCGAGGGGGCGCTCTCCGCGGACCAGCTGCGCGAGGTGGTACCCGACCTGGAGGCCGGGCATTGACCGACTGGGTCGGGACCTGGACGCAGACGCGTACCGCCGCGGTCCCGGGGGCGGCTCGGAACGCCGCGGCCACCCACGCGCCCTCGCCGGCGTACGGGTTCGGCCAGGCGCCGTACACGCCGTCCCCGGTGCCCGCGGCGGCCGTCGGCCTGCCCAGCCCCCGCCCGTCCCGCGGCGCCTTCCGGATCCTCTACGTCTGCACCGGCAGCGTCTGCCGCTCGCCGATGGCGGAGCGGCTGACCCGGCTGGAGCTCGCCGCCCGGCTCGGTGACGGCGCGGCCGGGATCGAGGTGCACAGCGCCGGGACCTGGGGCCACGAGGGCGCGCCGATGGAGGCCAACGCCGCCGCCGTGCTCGCCGAGTACGGCGCCGACAGCGCGCACTTCACCGGCCGGGAGCTGCTCGACGAGCACGTCATCGACGCCGACCTGGTGCTGACCTTCACCCAGGACCACCGCGCCCAGGTGATCTCCATGGGCCACGCCGCGGGCCTGCGCACCTTCACCCTCAAGGAGTTCACCCGGCTGCTGGGGGCCATAGACCAGGCCACCCTGCCGGTGGCGCCGGGGGGAGGGCCGCGGGCGATCGCCGAGCGGGCGCGCGCCCTGGTGCGGGCGGCGGCGGCGCTGCGCGGCTGGCTGCTGGCGGCCTCCCCGGAGGCCGACGAGGTCGAGGATCCCTACGGTGCGCCGATCTCGCTCTTCCGGGCCTGCGGCGAGGAGATCTTCGCCGCGGTGGACCCCCTGGTGACCGCGCTCACCGGGGTGCCGCGGACGGGCGCGGCGACCGCGTACTGAGCGCTCCCGCCCGCGCCGCGGTGCCTGAACGGTTCTGCTGACCCGGCGGCGCTTGCCCGCCGCCCGGCCGCCACCCGGTCCGCCACACCCAGCCCGCCACGCCCGGTCCGCGCCCGGCTGCCCGGGCCGCCCGCCACGCCCGGTGCGCGCGTCCGAGCCGCGCGAGGGGCCGGAGCCGCGCATAGAGTGGTCCAGGTCACACTGCGGCGGGGCGCTGGGAGCGCGCGATGACGGTCACCCATGAGACGCGGGGAGCCCGGCGGGCCCGGGGAGCCCCGGAGGAGGCGCGGCCGCTCGGGCGGCCGCTCGCCCAGGCGGACCCCGAGGTCGCCGCGGTGCTGCGGGCCGAACGCGGCCGACGGCGCGCGACGATCGGCCTGCTGCCGGGGGAGGCCCCGCCCTGGCCCGCCGTCCGCGAGGCGCTGGCCTGCGAGTTCGGCGGCAAGTACGCCGAGGGCTATCCCGGCCGCCGCTACCACACCGGCTGCGCGCAGGTGGACCGGATCGAGCGGCTCGCGGTGGAGCGGGCGCGGGCGCTGTTCGGCGCCGAGCACGCCAACGTCCAGCCCTACTCGGGCACCACGGCGATGCTGTCGGCCTACGCCGCCCTGGCCACCCCCGGCGACACGGTGCTCGCGCTCTCGCTCGGCCACGGCGGGCATCTGACCGGCGGCTCGCGGATGAACTTCTCCGGCCGCTGGTTCCGGGCGATCGGCTACGGAGTGCGCCCGGAGGACGGCCTGATCGACCTGGCGGAGGTGCGGGAGCTGGCGCACCGGCACCGCCCGAAGGTGATCGTGGCCGGCGGCATCTCCTACCCGCGCGCGGTGGACTGGCGGGCGTTCCGCGCGATCGCGGACGAGGTCGGCGCCGCGCTGCTCGCCGACGCCTCGCAGATCGCCGGCCAGGTGGCCGCCGGGCTGATGGAATCGCCGGTTCCGTATGCGGACGTGACGTGTGCGGTCACACACAAGATGCTCCGCGGCCCGCGCGGCGGACTCCTGCTCTGCGGCCCGGAGTTGGCGGAGCGTGTCGACCGCGCGGTGTTCCCCTTCGTGCAGGGCGGCCCGGACCCGGCCGAGCTGGCCGCCAAGGCGGTCGCGCTGGGGGAGGCCGCGCGCCCGGAGTACGCGGACTACGCCCGGCGCGCGGTGGCCAACGCCCGCGCGCTGGCCGCGGCCTTCGCGGCGGCCGGGCTGCGCCCGCTCACCGGCGGCACCGACACCCACCTGGTCAGCGCCGACCTGCGCGGCCTCGGCCTCGGCCTGAGCGGCCAGGAGGCCGAGCTGCGCGCGGAGCGCTGCGGCATCCTGGTCGGCCGCTGCGCGGTGCCGGAGAGCCCGGCCGCCCCTGCCGCCCAGGGGGCCGGCACCACCGGCGGCGCGGCAGGCGCCACCGCGGGGCTCCGGGCGGGCACCGGCTGGGTCACCGCGCAGGGGATGGGGCCGGCCGAGATGGCCCAGGTGGCGGACCTGCTGCTGGGCGCGCTGGCGGACGCCGACGGCTCGGCCGCGGACGGCCTCGCCGCGGCCGCCGCCGCGCTCAACTCCGCCTACCCGCCCGGGGAAGGCTGGGGAACGGACGTGCCGTAAGGTGTGCACCGGCCCAGCTGGGGAGTGAGATCGCTCACGCGGGCCGTTCGGGAACGCCCGTGCGGACAACCGGGCGTCCCGGTCCGGCGTCCTTACCCCTAGGGTGTGGTGCCGTGACGCACGCCGAACGTGACAGGGCTGAGCATTGCCACAGGGTCGAGGAGCACGAGGAGGCCGCCGGTGCGTGAGTACCTGCTGATCCTTTTCGTCACCGCGGCCGTCACGTACCTGCTGACCAGCCCGGTACGGAAGTTCGCGATCATCGCGGGCGCGATGCCGCCGATCCGGGCCCGCGACGTGCACCGCGAGCCCACCCCGCGGCTCGGCGGCATCGCGATGTTCGGCGGGCTGTGCGCGGGCCTGATCACCGCCTCGCACCTGGACAGCAGCAACCAGAGCTTCGTCAACAACCACGACCTGACCGCGCTGCTCTCCGGCGCCGCGGTGGTCTGGGTGCTCGGCGTGCTGGACGACAAGTGGGGCGTGGACGCCCTGGTCAAGCTGGGCGGCCAGATGGTCGCCGCGGGCGTGATGGTCTGGCAGGGCGTGACCGTGCTGTGGCTGCCGATCCCGGGCGTGGGCCCGGTCTACGTGGCGCCGTGGCAGGGCACGGTGATCTCGGTCGCCCTGGTGCTGCTCTCCGTGAACGCGGTGAACTTCATCGACGGCCTGGACGGGCTGGCGGCCGGCATGGTCTGCATCGCCGCGATCGCCTTCTTCCTCTACGCCTACCGCCTCTGGTACGGCTACTCGATCGAGGACGCCTCGCCCGCGGTGCTGTTCAGCGCGGTGCTGATCGGGATGTGCGTGGGCTTCCTGCCGCACAACCTGCACCCGGCGCGGATCTTCATGGGCGACTCGGGCTCGATGCTGATCGGGCTGGTGCTCTCCGCCTCGGCGATCTCGCTGACCGGCCGGGTGGACCCGGACGTGATCACCGCCGTCAGCGGCTCGCAGACCACCACGGTGCACACCCTGGTCCCGGTCTACATCCCGCTGCTGCTGCCGCTCACCGTGATCGCGCTGCCGCTGGCCGACCTGCTGATGGCGGTCGTCCGGCGGACCTGGGCGGGCAAGTCCCCGTTCGCCGCGGACAAGCAGCACCTGCACCACCGGCTGCTGGAGATCGGGCACTCGCACAGCCGGGCCGTCCTGATCATGTACTTCTGGGCCGCGCTGATCGCCTTCGGCACGGTGGCCTTCTCGGTGCACTCCGGTGGCCTGGCGGCGATCGCGGTGCTGATGGGCCTGTGCGTGCTGGGGCTGCTGCTGCTCCTGATCCCCCGGTTCCAGCCGCACGCGCCCCGGCTGACCGCGCGCTTCGTCCCGCCGCGCTACCGCCGGCCGGGGGACGAGCCGTCCATCGAAGGGGCGGTGACGGAGCGTCAGACCAAGAACGCGTCAACTCCGGCCGAGGTAAGAGGATTTCTTACCGAGAAGCCGGGCGCGGACCCGGCGCGGGACGAGGACCTGCTGCGACGCATCGGCAGCGGTTCGCACGCGGCCGGCCGGCAGCGGGATGTTTCAGGACGAAACACCCGCTGAGCCGTCCGGGTGAGCGGGCTGTGGCCTGATCCACATCGCTCAGGTAAAGACTCCACCAAATGGCTTGTGATAGCGTTCACGACATCAGGCGATGCCGCCCACGGATCCAGGGAGAGGGTCCGCGGATCGCGGGGTGTCCGCGCGCGCGACGCGCGCGGTGTACGCGCCTCGCGCCGGATGTCGCTTCCTGACGTCTCCACGCTCCACCCGTACTGCCACCCACCGTGACGGAGTTGACACGATGCTGTCCAACGACGCCCGCATGCTCAGGGGATCCGCCCTCGCGGCCGGACCCGTCGGTGTGATCGCGATGGTGCTCAGCGCCGTCCTCGCCGGCGGCAAGGGCTTCGTCGGCGGTGTGGTCGGCGTGGTGATCGTCTTCCTCTTCTTCGGCCTGGGCCTGGCCGCGCTGGCGCGGATCACCCGCACCAACCCGCAACTGGCCATGATGGCCGCACTCCTGGTCTACGCCGTGCAGATCCTGCTGGTCGGCGTGTTCACCGTGGCGTTCAAGCACACCAGCCTGTTCAACGGCCGGGCCTTCGGCTTCACGCTGCTGGCCACCGCGCTGGCCTGGATCGGCGGACAGGTGTACTGGACGCTCAAGGCCAAGATCCTCTACGTCGATCCGGAAGCGGCCTCATGAAGGCCGGCCGGCACCGAGCGGGCCGACCATTCCGGGCCCCCCGCCCCCCGCGGGCAGGGCTTCGGGGCGGTGTGAGACCGGTCTGTGACCATCTGCTAGGGTCCGGAGTCGCATCCGGCCGAGACCGCCACCCGCGAGCCCCGCAGCTCAGCACCGGCGCCTCGGCATGTGACGTACCCGGATACCCGGAAGCCCGGCGGGGCGCAGGACGCCGTCCGCACCGCCGACCCCCCTTCACGTGCCGACCCGCGGCGGACTTCGCCGCGCCGAGACACAAGGTTGCAGTTCTGATGCTTCACGACGAAGGAGTCAAGGGTGAGTAACCCCTCCACGCTGCTCGTTGCGAGCGGGTGTCACATCACGCCCTCCGGGTGCGGCTTCCCCGCCCCGGGACTCAACTCCTTCAACTTCAAGCCGATCTTCTCGATCGGCAGCTTCGACTTCACCAAGCCGATGCTGCTGGCGCTGATCTGCATGGTGATCGTGGTCGGCTTCTTCGCCTTCGCCTTCGCCAAGCCGAAGCTGGTCCCCGGCAAGGTGCAGCTGGTCGGCGAGATCGGCTACAACCTGGTCGCCCGGAGCATCGCGCGCGAGGTCATCGGCAAGCGGGGTGACAAGTACGTTCCGTTCCTCACGTCGCTGTTCTTCTTCGTGTGGATCATGAACCTGATGTCCATCATCCCGTTCGCGCAGTTCCCGGTGGCGTCCAGGATCGCGTACCCGGCGGCGCTCGCGCTGCTGGTGTGGATCACCTACATGTACCTGACGTTCAAGCACAACGGGTTCAAGGGCGGCGTCAAGAACCTGGTCTGGATCGACGGCGTCTCCAAGCCGATGGTCCCGCTGATCGTCTTCCTGGAGTTCCTGCAGAACGTCATCACCCGGCCGATCACCCTGGCACTGCGGCTCTGGGCCAACATGTTCGCCGGCCACATGCTGATCATCATCTTCAGCGTCGCGTGCTGGTACATGCTCACCCCGTCGGTGTTCGCGCTGTTCTCCGCCGCCTCCGGTGTGATGGCCGTCGCGCTCACCGCCTTCGAGGTGCTGATCCAGTTCCTGCAGGCCTACATCTTCACCCTGCTCGCGTCGCTCTACATCCAGGGCGCCGTCGAGGGCCACTGATCACGGCCCGCGCTGTCCGGCACCACCCCGCACCACCTCCCACAGACTTCCGGTGGGAAGCCCCCCATCGGATCGCATCACAAGGAAGACAAGGGTCATCACCATGTCTGCTGCTGTTGAGCTCGCCGCCGGCGTTTCCGGCTCCCTCGGCGGTGTCGCCTACGGTCTCGCCGCCATCGGCCCCGGCGTCGGTATCGGTCTGGTCTTCGGCCACTCCATCGAGGCCATGGCCCGTCAGCCCGAGGCCATGCCGATCATCCGCCAGAACATGTTCCTCGGCTTCGCCCTCTGTGAGGTCCTGGCCCTCATCGGTCTGGTCGTCCCCTTCATCTTCGGTAAGTGAGACGAGCCGCTCGGCTCCCGCTCCCGTGAGCCGACCGGTCCCCAGCCAGTAGCCACGCTCGACGAAAGGTTCAGACATGATCCAGTTCTTGGCGGAGGAGGCACCGCAGAACCCGCTGCTGCCCTCCACGCCGGAGCTCATCATCGGGCTGATCTGCTTCTTCATCGTCTTCGGCGTCCTCGGCAAGAAGCTCCTGCCCAACATCCAGAAGACTCTGGAGGAGCGGCGCGACGCGATCGAGGGTGGCCTGGAGCGCGCTGCGGCGGCCCAGGAAGAGGCCAACCGCACGCTGGAGGAGTACAAGGCCCAGCTCGCCGAGGCCCGTCACGAGGCGTCCCGGATCACCGAGCACGCCCGTGAGCAGGGTTCGGCGATCATCGCCGAGATGCGCGAGGAGGGCCAGCGCCAGCGCGAGGCCATCGTCGCCGCCGGCCACGCGCAGATCGACGCCGACCGCCGCCAGGTGACCACCGTGCTCCGGCAGGACGTCGGCCGCATCGCCACCGAGCTCGCCTCCCGTGTGGTGGGCGAGTCGCTGGAGGACGCGGCCCGGCAGAGCCGGATCATCGACCGGTTCCTGGACGAGCTCGACGCGAAGGCCGCGGCGACGGAAGGTGCGGCCAAGTGACCGGCGCCAGCCGCGAGTCCGCCGCCGCCGCTCGCGACAACCTCGCCGCGCTGACGGACGGCACGTCCGTCGACACGGTGAGGCTCGCCGAGGAGCTGACCGCGGTCACCGCGCTGCTCGACAGCGAGCCGGGGCTGCGCCGGCTCCTGACCGACCCCTCGCGGCCGGGCCAGGACAAGGCGGCGCTGCTGGCACGCCTGCTCGACGGCAAGGTGGGCACGGACACCCTGGACCTGGTCTCCGGGATGGTCCGCTCCCGCTGGTCGCAGTCCCGCGACCTGGCCGACGCCGCCGAGCAGCTGGCCTCGCTGGCCGAGCTGATCGGCGCCGAGCGCGCCGGGCAGCTGGACGAGGTCGAGGACGAGCTGTTCCGCTTCGGCCGCATCGTCGCCGGCAGCACCGAGCTGCGCAGCGCGCTGACCGACTCCGCCGCCCCGGCGGCGTCCCGCACCGCCCTGGTGCGGCGGCTGCTCGGGGAGCGGGCCAAGCCCGCGACCGTGCGGCTGGTCGAGACGCTCGTCGCGCACCCGCGGGGACGTAGCCTGGAAGCAGGCCTGGACACCTACATGCGGCTGGCCGCCGAGCGGCGGGACCGGGTGGTGGCGCTGGTCACCACGGCGATCCCGCTGAGCGCCGCCCAGCGCGAGCGTCTGGGCGCCTCCCTGGCGAGGATCTACGGCCGCGCGGTGCACATCAACGCGGACGTGGACCCGGAGGTCCTCGGCGGCGTGCTGGTGCAGATCGGCGACGAGATCATCGACGGAACGATCGCCGGCCGGCTGGACGGCGCTCGCCAGGGCCTCGCGGGCTGAGGCCCACCCGCTACGGCGGGACAACCGCTGGAGCCACCCGCTTCGACGGGAAACCGCTGGAGCCAGCAGCAGCATCCGACCCTCGGTCGGGAAGGACGGCCGGTCCCCGCCCCCGCAGCACGCGGCGGGCGCGCCGGCCGAGAGTCGAATACTTGCGGCCCTCCACGGGCGGGCCGAGGATCGCAACTAGGAGAGCAGGGAACCCAGATGGCGGAGCTCACGATCCGGCCGGAGGAGATCCGGGACGCGCTGGAGTCTTTCGTCCAGTCGTACAAGCCGGACGCCGCCTCGCGTGAAGAGGTCGGCACGGTCACCTTCACCGCTGACGGCATCGCCCGAGTCGAGGGCCTGCCCTCGGTCATGGCGAACGAGCTGCTGAAGTTCGAGGACGGCACCCTCGGCCTCGCGCTGAACCTCGACACGCGCGAGATCGGCGTCGTCGTCCTCGGCGAGTTCAGCGGCATCGAGGAGGGCCAGACGGTCCGCCGCACCGGCGAGGTGCTGTCGGTTCCGGTGGGCGAGGGCTACCTCGGCCGCGTGGTCGACCCCCTCGGCAACCCGATCGACGGCCTGGGCGAGATCGAGACCAGCGGCCGCCGCGCCCTGGAGCTCCAGGCCCCGGGCGTCATGGTCCGCAAGTCGGTGCACGAGCCGCTGCAGACCGGCATCAAGGCGATCGACGCGATGACCCCGATCGGCCGCGGCCAGCGCCAGCTGATCATCGGCGACCGCCAGACCGGCAAGACCGCGGTGGCCATCGACACGATCATCAACCAGCGCGACAACTGGCGTTCCGGCGACCCGAAGAAGCAGGTCCGCTGCATCTACGTCGCCATCGGCCAGAAGGGCTCCACCATCGCGTCCGTGCGCGGCGCGCTGGAGGAGGCGGGCGCGCTGGAGTACACCACCATCGTGGCGGCCCCGGCCTCCGACCCGGCCGGCTTCAAGTACCTGGCGCCGTACACCGGTTCGGCCATCGGCCAGCAGTGGATGTACGACGGCAAGCACGTCCTGATCATCTTCGACGACCTGTCGAAGCAGGCCGAGGCCTACCGCGCCGTCTCCCTGCTGCTGCGCCGCCCGCCGGGGCGCGAGGCCTACCCGGGCGACGTCTTCTACCTGCACTCCCGCCTGCTGGAGCGCTGCGCCAAGCTCTCCGACGACCTGGGCGCGGGCTCGATGACCGGTCTGCCGATCATCGAGACCAAGGCGAACGACGTCTCGGCGTACATCCCGACCAACGTCATCTCCATCACCGACGGCCAGTGCTTCCTGGAGTCCGACCTGTTCAACGCCGGTATCCGCCCGGCCGTGAACGTCGGTATCTCGGTCTCCCGCGTCGGCGGCTCCGCGCAGATCAAGGCCATGAAGTCGGTGGCCGGCCGCCTGCGCCTGGACCTCGCGCAGTACCGCGAGCTGGAGGCCTTCGCCGCCTTCGGTTCCGACCTGGACGCCGCGTCCAAGGCCCAGCTGGCCCGCGGTTCGCGCCTGGTCGAGCTGCTCAAGCAGGGCCAGTACGCGCCGTTCCCGGTCGAGGAGCAGGTCGTCTCCATCTGGGCCGGCACCACCGGCGAGCTGGACGACGTCCCGGTCGCGGACATCCGCAAGTTCGAGCGGGAGTTCCTCGACTACCTGCGCCGGGAGCACAAGAACGTGCTCACCACCATCGTGGAGACGAGCAAGCTCGAGGAGGGCACCATCGGTTCCCTCAAGGAGGCGATCACCGCCTTCAAGAGCGAGTTCACCACCTCGGACGGCAAGCTGCTCGGCGAGCAGGCCTGATCCGGACCGGACTACTGAAAGGCGAGAACTGACCCATGGGAGCACAGCTTCGGGTCTACAAGCGCCGGATCCGGTCCGTCACCGCGACCAAGAAGATCACCAAGGCGATGGAGA